>ERZ1026846.64-NODE-64-length-75873-cov-9.364267_pt1 | contig 75873 bp, 55 predicted proteins | sample MGYA00380153_ERZ1026846 | MGnify/ENA primary metagenome ERZ1026846 (study PRJEB33269, sample SAMEA4719789) | human gut metagenome | biome: human-associated habitat; feature: organic feature; material: feces | place: Cameroon | collected 2013-10 ...
GAAGAGAGAGGATATATTTTATATTCTCTCTTTTTTTGTGCAAAGCCTCATAAGCAAAATGCCGCCTCTTTCCGACTGAAGAGAGAGGATATATTTTATATTCTCTCTTTTTTTGTGCAAAGCCTCATAAGCGAAATGCCGCCACTTTCGTATATTGCCGTCCTGTAAAACGTAAACATGCGAACGGACAGCAATAGAATATCATACTATTCTCATCGTTTTTACGCATAAGACAGAGGTTGACCATTCAGATACGAGACAATTAGAGCGGGAATATCGCTTTATATGTAAAGTTTCATAGCTTTTCTTTTCGTCTTTCATGAAAACTTTTTAACTTAGTACCTATTAAGTAGATATTCAAAATAGTCTATAATCATATTCCACCCTAAATCGTAAGGTAATGCGTTATATAGGAAGTAAAGCTCTGATGCTTGGTAATATACTGGACGTAAGCAATCAATGTACACAAAACGTCCGAATTGTCACGGATATATTTGCGGGTACGGGTACTGTTTCTCGATGCTACAAAGAACATGGCTATTCTGTATTATCAAATGACATTCTCTATTTCTCCTATGTGCTTAACAAAGGCGTATTAGAGATGAATGCCCCTATATCCGTTCATTTACGTGAAATCATTGCCCACCTGAACAATCTTTCTGTTGAGAATTGTCATTGGTTTAACACTGACACCGCTTTTATATATCAGAATTATTCACCACATGACACGTGTGAGAGAATGTATTTTCAGCGCAACAATGCACTTAAGATAGACTTGATTAGACAAGAAATAGAAAGATTGAGAAAAGAGATTGAAGATGCTGAATATTTCTATTTATTATCTCTCCTTCTTAATGCCGTTCCCTATGTTTCAAATATCACGGGCACCTATGGCGCTTATCTAAAATATTGGGACAAGAGGACTTATAAGGAATTGACTCTGGAAGAAATTGACATTCAACCAAGCAGTGTAGTTTGTAGTTGCTATAATCAAGATGCTTTAAGCTTCGCACATCAAATGGAATGTGATTTAGCATATTTAGACCCACCATATAATGGAAGACAATATCTGTCAAACTATCATATTCTTGAAACGATTGCAAGGTATGACGCCCCCCAAATAAAAGGCATCACGGGCGTTCGTATTGATCCCGGAAAGATGTCAGACTTCTGCAAGAAAGGTCGTGCGGCGACAGCATTCAGACAACTGCTTAACACATTGAATTGCAAATACGTTCTATTATCATATAATAACGAAGGATTATTGAATACTGACGAAATGTCACAAATAGTTCGAGATGCTGGCAAGGCCAACACTTTTAGGCTTTTTGAATATGGTTACAGACGGTATAAGAACAAAATACCCAACAATGCAGATGGACTAAAGGAACAACTCTATTTTATTGAAAAGTAACATGATAAAATCTCCATTGAACTACATAGGAGGTAAATATAAGCTATTACCTCAAATACTCCCCCTGTTTCCCGAACATATCAATACTTTTGTTGATTTGTTTGCAGGAGGCCTTAACGTGTCTATCAATGTAGAAGCTCACCATGTAATATGCAATGACATAAACCATTATGTCATTGAGCTTTTTGAATATTTCCAACATTGTACAATAGATGAATTGCTGGACAACATTCACAACGTGATCAACGAATATGAACTAACAAAGCAAAATAAAGCTGGATATTATGCCCTTCGTGAAGAATTTAATAGAACACATTCTTCGTTGCTCTTGTTTTTACTCGTTTGCTATGGGTTTAATCACCAATTCAGGTTTAATAACAATGGAGATTTCAACAATCCATTCGGAAACAATAGGAGTTCGTATAACACAAACACCGAAAAGAACCTGAGACTATTTCATGAAGCCATTAAAGATTTTGAATTTCGCATTGGCAATTTCAGGCATATCGACTTGGAATTTATGACTCCAGGAGATTTACTCTATGCAGATCCGCCCTACTTAATTTCTTGCGGCTCCTATAACGATGGCAAAAGAGGCTTTGAGGGCTGGAACTGCAATGATGATTTAGCCTTGTTTGAGAAACTCGACTATCTAAATCAACGAGGAGTCTACTTTGCCTTATCTAACGTGACGAAACATAAAGGAGAAATGAACGGGACTCTTATTAAATGGGCAGACAATTATAATGTTCATTATGTAAACGCAGACTATTCGAACTCGAATTATCAAGCGACAAAAAGTGAAACTGTTGAAGTGTTGATAACAAATTACTGATAATATGGCAAATAGAACCTTTGGGTGGATTCAAAACCCTTCTTCAACCGACACGTTAAGGAACATACTTGGAATATTTGTACCTGGATCGGATTTTCACACCTTCATGGTTAGCGAGAGACTACCATTGTTGGCAAGCGCAGGGCTCTTTAAGACTCCTGGATTATACATGGATTTTCAAAAAATACTGAGACGCAACAAGTCTATCGCGTATGATATACTTAAAGGGCAAGGAGCTGGTGGCGAAAGTCGTTCGAAGGCAAAATGCTCTGGTCTTGCACAAGCTGCGGTTACAGGTCAGCAATTTAAGGATTATGTTGTTGATGGGAAGAATATTCGTATAAAAAAGCCTTATACGGACGACTGGACTGCTGATGGTTTCCTCAGGTGGGCTGTATCATTAGGATTTCTTGATTACAACTATGCAGATGACACCTGTTGTATTACGGAATCCGGAGTTTCGCTTGTTATGGCAAAGACGCCTAAAGAAAAGAATGCTATCTTGGGACAAGCATACTTGTCCTACCCTCCTGTATGCCGAGTTTTGGGGCTCTTGGCTTCGAAAGGACATCTGACCAAATTCGAAATAGGCTCCCAACTTGGATTCACCGACGAAGCTGGTTTTACATCATTTCCTCAAAACATTTGGGTTCAAGCATACGAGGAGGCTTCGGACGACAAAGAGAAGAAGACATTACGCTCAGACACTGAAGGATCGTCTGATAAATATGCACGCATGATATGCGGCTGGTTGGAAGCTATTGGTTGGGTAAACAAGAAGCCCAAAACCGTGAAAGAGAACATAGGGGCTAAAAGTTACACATGTATCATCACCTCTGCTTTTGAAATAACAGACTTGGGAATTGCCAATTATAACAAAGCATTAGGCAAATCAAAAGATCCAAGAATTTCTAAATTCGTATACAGAGAAATGCTTGCAAGTAAAGCCTCTGATGCGAATTATCTGAGAATGCGACGCTCTATTATATTGATGTATCTTGAAAATCATACGCCAAGAACATTAGACGAAATTAAAACATACCTTGCCTCTAAAAACATTAAAGAGGATCTGACAACCATTAAAGATGACATGACCGGACTTATCAATATCGGTATGGATATTGAGTATGATGGTAGTTGCTACATACTTAATGATAATATTGAGAAGCTGGCCCCATATCAAGAGCAAATTGCTAAAGATACTACAGATACTGTCGCTGTAAAAAACAGGGCACGCCTTCGACTCCACAATATTGATCATAAATACTTGACACTTATTGATTATGCGTTCTCTGGCAAAGACAAATGTATTGATTTTGAAGTCTATACAATTGACTTACTTGTTAATGAGTTGGCTTTTAATGGGGTTCATCTTGGAGGGACCAGAAAGCCGGATGGCATTTTCTACCATAACAATAATGGAGTTATAATCGACAACAAAGCATACTCTAAAGGATTTACTATTTCAAGAGGGATGGCTGATGAAATGACAAGATATGTTCAAGAAAACAATGACAGAAATCCTGAGCGTAACCCCAATCAATGGTGGCTCAACTTTAGTGATAATGTTAACCATTTCAATTTCGTGTTTATTTCGTCACTCTTCAAGGGAAATATAGAGCTTATGCTTAACAACATCAAGCAAAGTACTGGGGTGGAAGGCTGTGCATTGACCGTCGAAAACCTTCTCTATTTTGCTGATGCTATAAAAGGTGGTGATATGCACAAAGATGCATTTATTGACCAATTCGGAGCTGGAAAAGAAATTGTTTGTACTATCTACCGAACATAAAACCAAATGGAAGATTTTTGTCTTATACAAGGTGACTGCACGACCAATATTTCTCAAATCACAGGTCAAGTTGACATGATTTTTGCAGACCCTCCATATTTCCTTTCAACTGGAAATGGGACTGTAAGAATCGGGAACAGGTTCCACAGCTTTGACAAAGGGGATTGGGACAGAGTGCGATCAAAAGAAGAAATCTATCAGTTTAACTACAAATGGCTCTCGCTTTGCAGAGAAAAATTAAAGGATTCTGGAACGATATGGGTATGTGGCACATATCATAATATCTACGAAGTAGCAAACTGCATGAAAGATTTGGGATATAAAATTCTGAATATGATAGTATGGAAAAAGTCTGACCCACCAAAAACCTTAACTGACCAAAGATTTAATTTTTCTGCTGAGTATATCATTTGGGCAAGGAAGTGTGAGAATGTCCGCCATTACTTCAACTATGAATTGATGGAAGCCTTAAACAATGGCGAGCACATGCCCGATGTGTGGACTTTACCCACTACTGGTATTTGGGAAAAGAACTGCGGCAAACACCCAACCCAAAAACCTCTTCGTTTATTGTACAGAATCATACTTGCTTCTACACGAAAGGGAGAAACAATTCTTGACCCATTTGCCGGAAGCTGTACTACGGGCATTGCTGCAAATCTTTTAGGTAGAAAGTTCATCGGCATTGAGCAAGATGAGAAATTCATTGCATTGGGCAGAAGAAGGAAATTGGAGATCCAAGACGAAATGGTTGCAGCAAAAATGCTCAAACGCATGTCGGAAAATCCCCAAGAAATTCAAGTTCTTGTAAATCATGCACACGCAAAACTACTGAACATTATGATTGAAAAGGGAATATGCTATATGCGTGCTGGAAATGCAAAAGGTTCTATTCTTGTAACTCCAGGATTTGAACGTATGGGATATGTATTGCTCCATACTAACGGGGGAAACTGCCATATGTTCAAACTTAAGAAAAAAGGCTGTTTCCAAATATGGACGAAAGAGACATTAGAAGAAAATGGCTTCCACCCTGAACACGCAGCATATTATATGGTTCTACATTTCGACAACAAAAAGGAAATAAACTTTTCAAAGTCTCCTAAGTTACGACAAGGAATAAACACTTACCGCTCAAAGATCAGACCTCTGAGTGATTTCATCGGATTAGAATAGCCTATCATACACCACTGCTAATATCATTCATTTGGCAAAGTCGCCCACTCATGGCTTTTGTTCATTTTGAGTGTATAAAAAATGGGCAACAACTTACAACAAGAAAGAATATGACAGAACATAAAATTATTGCCAATAACGGTTCGTCTATAGTTCTATACACAACTGAAGGGGGCAACACCCAACTTGAAGTAAAATTAGAGAATGATTCTGTTTGGCTCAACAGAGAGCAAATTGCTCAACTTTATGAAAGAGACTACAAAACAATAGCAAAGCATATCAATAATGCATTGAGGGAAGAACTTGAAGGCGAGCCGGTAGTCGCAAAATTTGCGACACCCAAGAAATATAGCAGGAAAGAGGGACTTACTCAAATGCAGAAAATCAATAAGTAGTTCTGACATGAAGGACTTTGCCGCAATAGATTTTGAAACGGCTAACAACGAGCGCAGTTCGGTTTGCTCGGTTGGCATCGTTGTAGTGCGTGACGGTGAGATAGTGGATAAGTTTTACTCGCTCATCAAGCCCGAACCTGAATATTATAACTACTGGTGCAGTAAGGTGCACGGCCTTTGCGCTGCCGATACTGAAGATGCGCCAATATTTCCTGAGGTGTGGAAACGGATAGAGCCCAAGATAACGGGACTTCCTCTCGTGGCCCACAACAAGGCTTTTGACGAAAGTTGTCTGAAGGCTGTATTCCGCGTGTATCAGATGGATTATCCTGACTACGAGTTTCACTGCACTTGCATCGCCTCGCGTAAAGTTTGGCCCAAAGGGCATCATACCCTCGACATTATTGCCGCACGATGTGGTTATGACATTACAAACCACCATCACGCTTTGGCCGACGCCGAAGCTTGTGCTGCTATTGCGATGGCTATTTTGTAATTAACCAAAGTTTCCCACCCCCAATAAAGCGGGTGGGAAACTTTGGTTAATTTATTTTATGCCAAATACCGACCTATAGGTCAAAAATACACACATGCTACAGCTTAATCAGGTAACGCTGGCACATCACTGGCAACACGGAATCTCACTGGCAATCGGAACCATACCGGCACGGGATGGCCTTTCTGCTTGGCCGGAACGAAACGAGGAAGTTTGCAAATAACATCGACCACGGCCTTGTCGCAATCGCGTGAAAGAGACTTTTCTATCTTCACGCTGCTTACCTTGCCGTCCACATCTACCTTGAAACGAGCGATCACTGTACCTTGCAAATTATTCTCCCAAGCACTGACCGGGTATACAACGTTTTGGCTTACGAACCGCATTAAAGCATCCACACCACCAGGATATGTAGCCGGCACTTCTACGAGAGCATTATCCACCACTTCTGGGTTTCTGGGAGACGATGTTTTACCACCTGCACGCAGATTATCTTCCTTCAACTCATCAATATTAATAGCGCCACCGATACCATTAGGATTGACATAGTCCTGAGAAGAAATGGCAAATGTATTCATTGATTCATTTCTGACATTGTAGAATTTCCAACTACTCGTAGCCGACTCTATCAAATCAAATGATGTGGTGCCTTGCGGCAAAGCTGGGAAGGTGAGGTTAAAATAAATAGGCGTTTCTCTGTCACGATAGTATGTTTGACCTGGCGCAATGGCTATGCCATCTGCCTTCAACAGTTTCAAAACCTTGCCACTTGGCTTGCACTTGATGTAGGTTTCTTTATCTATCTGACACCAAGCATATCCTTTCGAGTAAGTTTCAAAAAACACCTGCGTCTTTTCACGGGTAAAGATAATTTGATCGATTTTTGGCAGTCCAGCCTTAATGTCCCACGACGGATTTTCGATATACCCAGGAGCACCTGCCGGGACATCAAATGTTTGCGCATACGATGCGCATGACATAAACAGTGCACAAGCTGCTATTGCAAGTTTTGTTTTCATAAGTATTTTGCATTTTAGAACTATTCGTGAAACCAATCAATAATTTTATCCCAAGTATTTTCAAACATAAAAGATATTTTTTCAGCAGCCTTGGGACGCGTCGCCCCCATTAGAGGTGGCGTTTGGTGCTTGAGCCCGTTCGCATGTTTACGTTTACCAGGCTGCAATAATTTGAGATGGGAAACCACAAAGCGCATAGCGATGACTACGGATACAAGTCATCATATACGCCACACATTATTTGCCAAACAGTGCCTTGAGCAAAGCACGACCTATTTTACGCTCCACACCGGCACGTGTGGTTGGAATGCCCGTTGTGCGGGCGAACTGTTGTTTGGCACGGGTGATGCCCAATGCGCGCTTGAGCGAGAAACTCAAACCTGGAATGCGTGTGTTTGTCATAATTGGGATAGTTTATATAGTGTTGGACCTACTACTTACTTGTTAATCGAAATCTCTGCCAGATACATCACTTTATTAACGTGGGATTATCCAATGAGTTCAATTTGTTATTCTTAGTGCAAAGTTAAGCTGGCGGCGTGTTGTTTACACACATTCTGCAATATTACACGCAAAATCAAAACTTTGCGCATTAAGCCACAGTGCAATATTGCAACACGCCTTCCAGCCCACTCGTCACGTGGCACACGACAAGCCGGTCTATAAGGCTGCAATGTGCTGCCACTCCTCATCTTGGAGCAGTGGCACAAGTTCGCCGTCTTCGTTCGAGCAATAGAACATGGTTGCAGGCAAGTCGATGGTATAATTGCCCAACTGCTCATTACGCACAATGCAATAGCTGTCTACGTGGTATAGCACATTGCCAAGTGCCTTGATTTGCTTTTTTAGCAACGCCAGCATGGGGCCACGCGTACTGTAATCGCAAATGTTGGGTGCTTTGGACAGCGTGCCGCCAAACTTGGCATATATCATGCGATACTTCTGCATCAAGCGGTCCATGTGACAGTTAAACTTGTCCAAAGACTTTTGGCCACCGGTCGGCGGCGTAAAGTTGATACCACCATTGGCGGCCTCGAGCATAAACAGTGCATAGAGGGCCTTTTCGCGACGGTGTATTTTCTCTATTTTGGCATCAGCATCCGGAAAGCGTATGTGCCCGTTCACCGTGTCAATCACCACCGTGCTTTTGATGCCGCGGCGCAGCATGAGCAAATCGAACAACTGACGATAAAACCCCTTGTACACAAAATGGCCAGGGGTATTGTGCCAATAGTTCAACCTCATATTACTGAAATGCTGTGCAAAGGTGGCAAGCAGCTTGTTTATATCACTTACAATGTCCTTTCCCAACTCAAGCAGCATGAAGTTTGAATAGCTCTTGCCTTCAACCTCCGACTCGCCTACCTTCACCATCAGCGATGGCGCAATCATCAACATTTGCTTCACGCCAAGTTTGGCAGAGAGCAAATCGCGGCAGAATTCGGGTGTAGTGAGGTGGCACAAACGCTGCTGCACATTTTGCGCACGCTCGTTGCTGACTGAGGGGTAAAGGAATTTGATGGTCTGAAACAACACTTCGGGCTGAATGCTGTCATATTGCAGGCGGGGGATATACACAAAGTCAAACCCCGCCAAGCGTATTTTGCTTGCCAACTCGTCGTAATGCGCCTCTATGCAGCTGTTGACGTGCGCGTCATACTGACACTCTACGTACAGTATCTGGGTGTCATCAAATTGCATATAATCATTGTTCACCGACAACATGCTCACCGACTCGTTATTTTCATTCTCCAAGCAATAACGCAGGGCCAATATGAGCAGGGCCTCAGCACGGGCACAATAATTGTCGGACATGGCCACCTCAGTAAAGTCCGTTATAAGTTGTTGGCGCAATGCCGCATCTGACTGCAACAATATGTGCAACGCATCGGCAAATGTCAGCTTTTCGGCCATACACTCGTCGTCGGGCGCTATGTGATAGCGCGCGCGCATTTTTTCTAAATAGCTTATTTCTTTGCAGTCTATTATGCCGTCAGCCCTTATCAAGTCGGCCACCACACGCATCAAACTCGCTTTCTCGTTTTTCGTCATAATCTCATAGCATTAGCATTACGGCATTATTTTCGTTCCGTAACGCGAATATAGTTAAAAGCATTTTACGCCCCACCAATTACACACGCATTAACACAATATTTATAAAATCACGCATATATTGCCGCAACATGGCATCTCGCGAAATTATAATTTTCAGCATGCTGCCGCAGCGGTTGGGGCTACACTTCTTAATGACAAAAACACCAAGATTGTTAACAAGCAAACGCAAAATATTTTGGTTTGGCGCAATTAGAACGTTGCAACAACAAATTCGAAAACTTTGGACATTACAGCCTCAACATTGCAAAATACAAGATAACGCGGACATTGATGCTTAACTTTGCCAACGAAAACAAACAAAACATAAGCAACCATGACTAATCCCAACGACCAAAAGCGCGAAAATATTTTCAAGCATCTCAAGGAATTCAACAAGGATACGACAAAGCTCTTTTTCGACCTCACAGCCGACGAAGCCAAGGCCCTGCTCATGACTTCGGCGCACTACCAAAATTTTGAAATGCCCGAATACTTCAACTTTGACAATGTGCTCAATCATGTACAGAATACGGTGGGCGACCGTCCCTACACCGAGTGCCTGCACCAATCGATTGACATAAACAGTTGCAACGGGGTTAATATCGACATATTGCTCAACAAAGACGGACACTACGCAGTACGCCCCCTCACGCTATGCAACCCGTACCTCTACTACTTTATGGTACGCACACTCTGCACGCCTGAGGCTTGGCAAAGCATCTCACAGAACTTAAACGTTTGCCAAGTGCCACACATCATGGCGGGCGGACTGCCTGTGGTGCCGGCTAAAGTGGAGAAGTTCCACAACAGCACCATCATATTTAACTGGTGGCGAAACATGGAGCAACACAGCCTCGAATTGGCGGTTGACTACCGATATATGTTCGTAACCGACATTACCAACTGCTATGGCTCTATCAATCCGCAAACTATAGATTGGGCTTTGTCGCGCCGCAACACACAAAAGGCCACCGACAGCAATCATGCGCTCGCCAACGACATTATCAAACTGCTGCACGGCATGCAGCATGGCCACAACGCTGGCATTCCGCAAGGCAGCACGCTGTTTGACATATTGGCCGAGATTGTGCTGTCATACGCCGACTTGCTGCTGCACGAGGCATTGGAGCGCGAGGGCATTACGCAGGGGTATGAGGTGCTGCGCTACCGCGACGACTACCGCATATTCTGCAATAACAGTAATCAGCTCGAACGTATTTCATACATCTTGCAGCAAGTGCTTGAAAGTCTTGGTCTGCGCATGAACACCGACAAGACACGCATTACCGACGACGTGGTGACAAACAGCATCAAACCCGACAAGCTGTACATATTGGAGCATGCGCCCGTTATCGATGGCAAGCAGCACAACCTGCAAAAGCACTTGCTCTACGTTCTGCAGTTTGCACGCAAATTCCCAAATTCCGGACAGTTGCGCTCACTATTGTGCCGCATACACAAAAGGGTGATGAACGGTGATTATGGTGAGAAACTCACCCACGTGCTTACCGTAAGCCTTATGGAAGATGAAGATTCCACCACATCGAAAAAGGCGGAGGATAAATTGCCCGACATCATTACAATCATTGGCAACGCTGATGCGATGGCTGCTATTGCCTTGCAAATTGCCATCGAAAACATGCCCGTAGCCCATTATGCTTTGCGCATTATCGGTGACATTGTGAGTTATACGCAGGCACGCAAAATGGGCGCTTTTGAGAACCACGACGACTTGCTGCTGCGCATTCGCCAGCGCTTAATCAACATGCCTAACACTGACTACCTCAAACTGTGGTTGCAGAGTTTGACTAACAAACTGGATAAAGCTAACAACACGCCTTCGCCCTACGACACGCCCTTGTGCCGCCTGGTTGCCGGCCAACAAACCGAACTGTGGAATAACAGTTGGCTCGTCCCCGCACTCGCCAGCAGCCTGCCTGTACAATCTGTCGTTAACAAGGATGCCATACCTCAGGAGAGTAAAATAACAATCAACGAAAACAGCACCAACTTCTACGATGCGATAGAAGATGCGCTTAATAGTTTGTAAGTTGACAAGTTGACTGGACACTAAAAAATGAGAGTGAAACGCTCGCACTATAATAGGCGAAGCGTTTCACTCTCACTTGTTTATTAGTAGCTTTCAAAGGCTTTTCATTGCATTACTCGTCCAGCATTTCCAATGTAAGCTCGCACCGGCACCCCGCATAAAAGGTGTCAAGCACCTGTTCAAACACATCGCCAGGACTAACGGCGTCAAAGAGTGTCATACACGATTGCACCTTCTGCGCATCTATGCCACCGAGTATTTGCTCTACCGGCGTGCCAGCGTGCTGCAACAGGGCACGGCTTATCTCTGTCAACCGCTTGCGCAATGTGCGATTGGCCAAATAAGCTCGGGCCTCAGCCTCCGACGCTATACCGTAATAACGCGACATTCGGCTGTAACCAAGTCCGCGCATCTGCGGAAATATGTACCACACCCAGTGCGACTGCTTGCAACCTTGCACAATCTCGGCCAAAGCCTTTTCGTACTCGCCACCGTCCTGTGCCTCAATAAATCTGTTTACATCATCTTCCATATTCTTGCCTGATAAAAAGGTCCGGAGCAGTGTGCAATACAGCACTTACTGCTCCGGAACCATCATATACTAAATATCATCAAAATTTAACCGTACCCAAGTTGCGGTCAACCAGCATGCCGTCCTTGGCAGTGAGGTTGAACTTGCCAGCCTTCTTGGCCTTGAACTTGATCACAAACAGGTTGTGGTCGCCCTCGTCAAGCAAGAAGTTGTTGCCACGGTTCACAAACGTGGGGAAGAGTTCCTTCTGGCCATTGGTGTGCAGGCGGTCGTAGGTGAGATTCACCATATCCTTCATGTTGAGCAGTTCAACACCTGCATACTCCAATTCGCTTGTGCTGTAAGGCAAAGCAAAGCTCAAGGCATTGACATAGTGCAAGCCCTTGCCGCTCACCGTTACCTCAACCATATCGCCTGCGGCGAAGGTCTTCTTGTTAGGTGTGAGCACCAACTTGCCAGCCACCTTGTCGTTTGAGTTGCGCACACCGCCATCAAGTTCGGTTGCCACACACGAGATGTCGTAGGCATCAATCAAGCCATTCTTGTTGATGTCACCTGCACTCACATAGTCAAAGTCGCTATCGCCCTTGCGCAAGCCCGTATAGTTCATGTACGAGGTCAAGTCGTTCTCGTCAATGCGCTTATCGTGGTTGATATCACCCTGGTAGAAGCTTTCAGAGCCTGCCACCTTGAAGATGTACATCTGACTGCCCGAAGCAAAGTTGCCCACAGCCTTGTCAAGGTGCATCTTCACATAGCGTGCCTCAGGATTACCGGCAAAGCTGAATGTCTTGTGGTCGGCATTCTGTGCCCACTCAAACTTGACGGGAGCGCTCCATGTCTGACGGTCGGTACTGTATGAGAAACTACCAGCGAGCAATGTGCCATTGCCTGCGTCCTCACGCGGAATGTACTCCAAGCGGTCGAGCTTGTTCACTGAGCGCAAGTCGATGGTAATGTCGGCAGGCACGCCCTCGCCCTTGCCCCACTTGGTGTGCCAGGGGCTCTTCTCGTCAAAGTCGAACATCTTGTCAATGCCCTGGCCCGGCTGGTCCTCAGCAGAGTTCTGGGCCTTGATGCCCTTGATGGCAAACTCGAGCGGGTTGCTCTTTGTAGTGGCCGAAGCATTGCTCCAGTCTGAATAGCCGTCCTTGTTCACAGCACGCACCTTGAAGGCGTATGCCGTTTCGGGGTCAAGACCATCGATTGTAAACGCGTTATCGCGTATGGTTGAGTAGAGCATGCCGTTATACTCTATTTCGTAGAAGTCGGCATTCTCCTGCTTGTTCCACGACGGTGTAAGGCTGAACACGCCCACATTGTTCTCGGCAAATTCCACCTTCGGAGCCGAAAGCGCGCCAGAGTGTGTACGCAGGCGGTCGGCCGGATTAAACTCAAAGCCGTCTACCTTCACGTCTATCAAGTTGGCAGTTACATCAGTCTTGCCAATCTTCACGAGCAGCTGCGGGTTCTTTATTATTTCCTTCTTGGCCATCTCGCTGCCGGGGGTAGCAAAACGGTTGAGGTTAGGCTTCTCGTTATAGTAGTACACATCGGTGCCCTTTTCAAAGTCGGCAAGCGAGGTCACCTTTGTCAGTTTCACACCCTTCTTGCCCACCTTGGCAGTCACGCTCTTGGGCGCCTTGCTCACATTGATGCGGAGCTCGGTCTCCTTTTGCGGTTCAAAGCCCTCAAACTTGCCGTAGGTAGGATTGATAGTCACCACAAGTTTGCCCTTGCCGTTGGCATAGGTCGACACCGCGGTACGTGTACACTGGCCACTCAAGTACTCCTGCGTCTCGCCATCGTCATCATACTGGCTGAAACCATTTGTGCCAGCTGCCGTAGAATATATTTCGTAAGCACGGTAGTCCTTGCGTATCTGCGACGGGTTGTTGTTGGGGTTGGCCATCGGAATGATGGCATCGGCCTTCACAAACACGGGCAACTTCCACAGCGGTGCATCGTAAGTGTTGATAATGCGTCCACCCTCGTACACATCGCCATTGTAATAGTCCACCCAACGGCCCTCGGGCAAATAAATGCCATTGCGTATGTCGTTGCCGTCCTTGTCCATCTTCGTTTCCTTATATATAGGTGCTACAAGGAATGACGGGCCATACATAAACTGATACTGCGTGTCGCTGCCCAACGTGTAGTCGTTAGGATAGTCAAGGAACATGGCACGTATCATGGGCTTGCCGTCCACAGCCTGGCGGGCTATGGTATAGGTGTAGGGCAACAGTTCGCTCTTCAGTTTGAGGTATGAGCGGTTGATGCTTGTTGCGGGTTCGCCAAGCACCTCGGGATATTTGGGGTTAGCGCCCCAGCCGTCCATGTTCAGCTCCATGGGGGTAAAGGTCTTCCACTGAAACTCACGCACATTTACGGGCACATTTTTACCGCCAAAAATACCATCTACGTCTGACGTGATGTTAGGCTGACCCGAAAGGCCAGAGCCGATAAATGTGGGGATATGGAAACGTATGTATTCCCAATCACCTCCAGTTTGGTCACCACTCCAGATGCCTGCATAGCGCTGCGTGCCGGCCCAGCCGTCGAGTGAGATGATGAACGGACGGGCATTCGAACCATAATAAGGCATCACCTGTGCCACATCGGCCACACCATTCAAACCAAATGAATAGCCATAGCCTACCCACGCCACATCGGTTTTGAGCACACGCACACCAGCATCGCGCACTTCCTTCACAATGTCGCGTTGCAGCAGAGGCTCAATGCCCTCTTTGGGGTGAAGGTCGCTCTGTGTCCAAAGGCCAATGTGCACTCCCTTCGAGCGGGCATAGTCGCCAAACTCCTTCAGGTTTTGTATGTTGCCATCGAGCGACGATGTCTGACCATAGCCTGCGCCATAACCATCGTTGGGCAAGAACCAGCCAAGGGGCATGTCGTTATTGATGTAGCGGTCGATGGCTGCACGTGCCGAGAACTGATAATTGTTCTTCTCACCATTAAGGCTCTCCTTCACACCGCCGTTATCCTTTTGGCTCTCGTTGTAGCGCTTGCCGTCCTCGTAGAGCATGAAGCCGTTGTCGGCCTCCTTCCAGTAGTCGCGGTTGTAAGCGTTGAGGTGACCTTCGTAAAAACCGAACTTGGGCAGCAGCACCGGGTTGCCAGTGAGCTGATAAAAGTCGTTGAGCAGGTCTACCGGTTGTTTGTCTACCATAATAAAGGCGTCGAGGTAGTCTTCCTGATGCGACAAAATAACCTTACCTTCCTCGGTGGCGCCAAAGTCGTAGCGGCCGGGCTTGAAGGTGTTCCACATCACACCATAGCCACCTGTGCTCCAATAGAAAGGCGTGGGCGATGCCACACCGCCATCTACCCAGTTGTTGGTGTTTTCGATGGCAATGCTCTTGCCCTTGTGGCTGAAGCGTCCGTTCTGCACACCGCCACCATAGAAGTACTCGCCCGATTGTGCCTTGAGCGTCAATGTGGTGCTGTTCTTGTCAAACGACACAGGAGCCACGCTTTCCACCACCGTTTCGCCACTCTTGGTGTCTACCACGGTCATCAAGCCCGTCTGCTTGTCAAAGCGCACGGCAATGCGCGGTGTCGAAATTACCACGCCGTTGCTCTCGTTGCGCAAGTCAACGCTCTGTGTTGAGCGGCGTGCGTTCTCCACCAATATCTTTGCGGGAGGAGTGGCCTGCGGGTCGCGTACCACACCACCGTTGTCGTCGCGGAAGAGGCGGAATATGTTGTCGCCATAAAAGTCTACTGTCAGTTGCTTGCCATCAGCATAAGTCACCTCAACCGTGGTCGGGTTTATTTTAGCCACATTCTTAATAGGGTTGCTTGAGGCTGCAGCAGTTTGTGTCACAGCACTGTTCTGCACCAACCCCGAAGCCAAAGGCAGAGCCTGCACGCCGTTGGGCGTGATGGTCAGTCCTGCCACAGCCAAAGGCAGAGCCATCACAAGTGTGGCGCATTTGTTGCCACGCTTGTTCTGAGTATTTCTTTTCATAATTTTGATGAGTATTGTTAGTATTATGCGCCAAAGTTACATATTATTTAGCAAATATGTGCGCACGCGCCTGTTTAATCACACACATCACACGTGTTAAGTAGGTGTTCAAAATTATTTTTACATTGAAAGTGCATTATCGGGGCGCAGATGTTCCCTTCGGGTGAGGGAACATAGCGGGCTATGTGACCGAAGCCGAAGGGGACAGATGCGTCTCGAGAATGTGCTTTCAATGTGAAAATGGCATCTACTGATTGTATAAAATAATTTTGAACACCTACTTACTCATAATCGTTGCATTTTTATGCCACGCAAAAAAAAGAGCAGCACAAACATTTCTGCTTGTGCTGCTCTTTTGAGTTGGGGTATCCGGACTCGAACCAGAAAAGGCAGGACCAGAATCTGCAGTGTTACCATTACACCATACCCCAATGTTTTTTAACACCTCCACCCTACCCGAGCAAGAGTATGCTAAATAAATTTGTTGGGGTACCCGGACTCGAACCAGGAAAGGCAGGACCAGAATCTGCAGTGTTACCATTACACCATACCCCAATCAAACATAAAAAATGGAGTGTACCGGGAAGCATTGCTCTCGAATACGGGTGCAAAAGTAGCACTTTATTACAAACCCGCCAAATTTTGCGGCATTTTTTTTCTAACAATCTGTCCAACGGCTCTCCAGGACAAGCCGTTATGAGTCGATGTCCGAAATTAGTTCGATATAAAATGGTGCCGCATTTCCGCCAATGGGCAAACTAATTTTCCTTTTCACATAGCCCATGAGTTATGAAATCTGCCGCTGAAGCGGAGAACATAAGAGCAAAAGTGCGGCAAAGGTAGCACGAATACATTGCACCCATCAACAAAAGGCATGCAACTTGTACACAAATATTTGTCCCCTCCCCGTCAGCCCTCTTATAAATGAATGTGTGTGCTTTTTCTGTCATCTTACACTTTTTGCACGTAACAAGTTGATATTCAGAGGTTCCAAGTGTGTAAGATGATTTCAAAACATCTTACACTCCCCTGCACACATCTTACACACCACACCCCGTTGCCTTGCAATCGGTTTTGTTGTACGCGATGGGTTTTTCGCCATAGGGACGTAGAAAAATTTGTCGGAGCAACAGACTTTTCTACTCCCCTATGCCGTAATATCGCCATCCCGTGATTGTATCGTGTGGCAGCGTGTGGGGTGTGTAGGTTGTGCAGGTTGCGTGTAGGTGGAATTTACAGCATCTTACACTGAGCAATACATTGATAATCAATAAGTTGCAACGTATTTGTGTAAGATGTAAGATACTCGGTGTGTAAGCTTTTGTAGTATAGTAAAACCATTCTGATATTATAGCCCATGCTCACGGATCAGAATGGTTTCACCTGACAGTATTATTTTTTCATTACACGCCATTCAATGGCACAAAAAGTGATGAAAGCAGGAATTTGGTGCTGTATCCCCACCGTTGGGCAAACCAACTTTCCCTCTCACATAGTTCACCACACAACAAGGCCAAACTACACAATATGCTAAAAATAGTCATGCAGCACGTACACTTTATCAATATAATGCTTAAATTTGCGCCAATATTAAACTGAGCCACTGGCAGAACCAGCTCTGGCAAGCCTGCACTTGCCATTCCGTCTGCCGGCACAACTAAACACAGAGTAATATGCAGAATATTGATTGGGCCAACCTCAAGTTTGGTTACATGCCCACCGACTACAATGTGCGCTGCTACTACCGCAACGGCAAATGGGGAGAGATTGAAGTAAGCTCTTCCGAAATCATCAACATACACATGGCTGCCACTGCCTTGCACTACGGCCAGGAAGCCTTCGAGGGCATGAAAGCCTTCCGCTGCCCCGACGGCAAAATCCGCGCTTTCCGCATCAAGGACAATGCTGAGCGCCTGCAAAGCACTTGCCGCGGCATATTGATGCCCGAACTGCCTACCGAACTCTTCGAGGCTATGGTCAAGAAGGTGGTCAAACTCAACGAGCGCTTTGTACCGCCCTACGAGAGCGGCGCCTCGCTCTACATACGTCCGCTGCTCATCGGCACAGGCGCACAAGTGGGTGTTCACCCCGCCAACGAATATCTGTTCGTCATCTTTGTCAGCCCGGTAGGCCCCTACTTCAAGGGCGGATTTGCCACAAACGACTACGTTATCATACGTGAGTACGACCGCGCTGCACCACTCGGCACCGGACGCTACAAGGTGGGTGGCAACTACGCCGCAAGTCTTGCTGCCAACAAAATGGCTCACGACGCCGGCTATGCCTCTGAGTTCTACCTCGATGCCAAGGAAAAGAAATACATCGACGAATGCGGCGCTGCCAACTTCTTCGGCATCAAGGACGGCAAGTACATCACGCCCAAGTCATCATCTATACTGCCCTCCATCACCAACCGCAGCTTGCAACAACTGGCCAAGGACCTCGGCATGGAGGTGGAAGTGCGCCCCATACCCGAAGAGGAACTTTCTACCTTCGAGGAGGCCGGCGCTTGTGGCACAGCCGCTGTAATCAGTCCGATACGCAAAATTGACGACCTCGAGAACCACAAGAGCTACGTCATTTCAAAGGACGGCAAACCGGGCCCCTGGAGCGAAAAACTCTACACGCACCTGCGCGCCATTCAGTATGGCACAGAACCTGACGTGCACGGCTGGACTACCGTTATTGAATAAAAAGACACATATTCCCCTTGGGGCAAACACCACACATGATGAAGAGAATAACACATCTGCTGCTTGCCTTGTTCACCCTGTCGGTGCTTGGCGGCCTTGTGGCCTGCAACGGCGACAAGAAAAAACTTGAAGACAAGGAGAAGGAATTGGCCGAACTGCGCCAACTGGCCGAACTCGACAAAAAGGAAATGGAAAACCAATATGCCGAGTTTGCAAGCCAATATGGCGAACTGAAAAAAGGCATCAAGGACGACTCTCTTGTCAACCGGCTCAACCAGGAGCAGGCACGTGCCGAAGCTCTGCTCAAGGAATTGCAAAATACCAAGGCCAACAGCTCGGCCGAAATTCTGCGTCTGAAACGCGAACTGGCCACTGTGCGTGCCGTACTGCGCGACTACATTCGCCAGGTCGACTCGCTGCAGCAAGCCAACCATGCCCTTATTGGCGAACGCGACATGGCACGTGCCGACGCTGAACGCGTGCGTATGGAGAACTCCAACATTCAGGCCGAAAATTCACACCTCAACGAGCGTGTGGCCATAGCGGCACAGCTCGACGCCACGGGCATCAGCATCACACCGCTGAAAAAGAACGGCAAAAGTGCTAAAAAGAGCAAGGACATTGCCCGCTTTGCCGTGTCGTTCACCATCACACGCAACGTGACTGCCTCGGCTGGCAACCGCACCGTCTACGTACGTCTGCTCAAGCCTGGCCAGCAAGTAGTCAACCAAAGCGGCACCTTCCGCTACGAAAACCGCGCCATTGGCTACTCTGCCGCCAAAACCATCGAGTATTCCGGACAGGAGGTACACGTCACACTCTACGTGCCTGTCAGCGAGTTCCTCAGCGGCGGCGCCTACTCTGCCTACATCTTTGCCGACGGACAGATGATTGGCTCTGGCAGCACTTCGCTTGCTAAATAAGTTTTATCCCAGCGTCATCACGCTACTCTACTATCAAAGGCTCATGCGCTGAAACGGCACATGAGCCTTTTATACAAGGAATAAATCCGTTAGAAACGGGACTCTCGGTTAATAGAGCCATAGGTTAACAAGCAAATATGTTATGCGCCACTCTTTGCGTTCTACACAAAGTGGCAAGTAACGTAAAAACTTAACCAACTTACCAATAAACCAATTCCACTAACGCGTAAAAACAAACATATCATGACACCAAATATCACCCCCGTACTGTTGCTCACAGGCTATCTGGGCAGTGGCAAAACCACCCTGCTCAACCGCATACTTTCTAACAAGAAAGGCATCAAATTTGCCGTCATTGTCAACGACATTGGCGAGGTTAACATCGACGCAAGCCTCATAGCACAAGGCGGCATTGTGGGCGAAGGTGACGACAGCCTTGTACCCCTGCAAAACGGTTGCATCTGCTGCACACTCAAAATGGACCTCGTGCAGCAACTCAGCGACATTGTGGCACAACAGCGTTTTGACTACATCGTAATCGAGGCCAGCGGCATCTGCGAACCGGCCCCCATAGCTCAAACCATCTGTGCCTACCCCAGCATGTACCCCAACCTGGCCACCAATGGCATCGCCAAACTCGACTCCGTGGTGACCGTAGTAGATGCCTTGCGCCTGCGCGACGAATTTGCGGGCGGCAACGATCTCAACAAGAAGGACATGGCCGAAGACGACCTTGCAAGTCTGGTTATTCAGCAAGTAGAGTTCTGCAACATGATTTTGCTCAACAAGGCATCTGAGGTCAGCGCACAGGAACTTGACCACATCAAAGCCATTCTGCGCGAGTTGCAGCCCAAGGCCGAAATCATCACTTGCGACTACTGCGACGTAGACCTCGACCGTCTGATCAACACCAACGACTTCGATTTTGAACGCGTAGCTACTTCGGCGCGCTGGATCGAGGCCGTCGAAAGCAATGACGACGATGACGAGCACAAACATCACGATGACGAGCATCACGACCACGAGCACGAGCATGATCACGAGCACGGACACCACCATCACCACCACGACCATGAGCACTGCCACGGCCTTGAGAACGAGGAAGAGGGCGAAGCACTCGAGTACGGCATTGCCACCTTTGTATACAAGCGTCGCCGTCCCTTCAACATGGTAGAGTTCGACCAGCTCATAGCGCGTCTGTGGCCCAAGAGTGTGATTCGTTGCAAGGGCATTTGCTACTTTGGCACAGAGCGCGACATGTGTTATGTATTTGAGCAGGCTGGCAAGCAAGTGTCGCTCAGCCAGGCCGGACAATGGTATGCCACCATGCCAGCAGAGGAGTTTGAGCAGTTTAAGGCACAGAACCCCTCAGTCATGAACGACTGGGACGACACCTACGGCGACCGCATGCAAAAACTCGTATTCATTGGTCAGAACATGGACCGCGAAGCCATCGAAACCTTGCTCGACGCCTGCCTCGAACCGGCTGACTAAACAATGGTTAAAGTCTCTCCAAAAACAGAGGGCAGAAAACTTTAATTACCAACAGTCAATGATTTAACAAAGGGTAAACGAACTTTCCATCTTCGTTTACCCTTTTTATTTTCCACATTCTGCTGGTTTCAATCCACGCACCCACACAGGGTGCGACACAAATGAGCTATATGGAGTAAATAAATTCAAGTCCATAAAGGTTCGATTAAAGCTCACACCATCAGTCCACTGCCAAATGTGTCCGAAGTTTCAATTCCATAAAGGTCCGATTAAAGCAATATCACGCATCGCCTTAAAGACTTCGGTAGGTTGTTTCAATTCCATGAAGGTCCGATTAAAACTTTAATACGCAGGTTATTCGTAACCTCGACCGCCTGTTTCAATTCCATGAAGGTCCGATTAAAACATAGAGATATACCAAAGGCCACCCTTATTTATGAGTTTCAATTCCATGAAGGTCCGATTAAAACCGCCCTCGGGTTTACGGCACCCGTGCTTTTGTCGTAGTTTCAATTCCATGAAGGTCCGATTAAAACGCCAACATGGTTGACAAAACCTTCACTGAAAAATCAGGTTTCAATTCCATGAAGGTCCGATTAAAACCTGCGGCTTCCCTCTTTCCTTTACTCTCTCGTGTGAGTTTCAATTCCATGAAGGTCCGATTAAAACATTGCCGTCTGCGGACGGCGTGGGCTATTACAATGTTTCAATTCCATGAAGGTCCGATTAGAACCACTTCAGTATCTACAAGCGCAGTCACCGACACCAGTTTCAATTCCATGAAGGTCCGATTAAAACGAGGCGAGCGGGGGAGGCATGGAGGGGGTTTGCTTTTAGTTTCAATTCCATGAAGGTCCGATTAAAACCCTACCGAGGAAAAACCAAAGAACTAAATTGTATGTGTTTCAATTCCATGAAGGTCCGATTAAAACAGGTGCAGCCGATAAGGCTTTGGCAGAAGGTGATAGTTTCAATTCCATGAAGGTCCGATTAAAACTTTGTGTCTGTAACCGGTGACCATTCGGACACCCGTTTCAATTCCATGAAGGTCCGATTAAAACCTGCTCTTTTGTCTTCGATTGTTGAGAGTTCTCCTGTTTCAATTCCATGAAGGTCCGATTAAAACGTAATACACAAATCATGCAGTTGCAAGCTGAAGGTAGTTTCAATTCCATGAAGGTCCGATTAAAACAAGTCAAATTTACCACCACCTTGCACAATACCATGTTTCAATTCCATGAAGGTCCGATTAAAACGCGGCCGTGTTAAGCGGAGCGGTGCGACTGAAAGTGCGTTTCAATTCCATGAAGGTCCGATTAAAACATCTTGGTCCGAACAGATGGCCCAACAACAAAACCAGGTTTCAATTCCATGAAGGTCCGATTAAAACGGTATTCGTAATCATAAATAAGTTCAGCATCGTTGTTTCAATTCCATGAAGGTCCGATTAAAACAGAAAATTTATAACGATTATTATCGTTTTTCACAAGTTTCAATTCCATGAAGGTCCGATTAAAACATAATGTGCTTAAAATGCATTATGCTGGCATAAGCTTGTTTCAATTCCATGAAGGTCCGATTAAAACTGTAGGTAGCGCACGATAGAACACAGCAATATCCTCAGTTTCAATTCCATGAAGGTCCGATTAAAACTTAGCGGAGGAAAGGACAGTCAATGTCTTTACCACAGTTTCAATTCCATGAAGGTCCGATTAAAACAACCAGCATAACGACATACAAAAGTTACTTGATGAGTTTCAATTCCATGAAGGTCCGATTAAAACATGGTGGTCTCGCCCCCTCTCTTGTTTCTGAACTGTTTCAATTCCATGAAGGTCCGATTAAAACCCTCGGAGAAACGCTCAGAAAGGATTATTTGCGTATCGTTTCAATTCCATGAAGGTCCGATTAAAACTTTTTCGAGGACGAAGATGCACCTTGTAATAAGATAGTATCAATTCCATGAAGGTCCGATTAAAACTTCAGTAAAACTTTTATCGACCTCACTAAAACGTTGTTTCAATTCCATGAAGGTCCGATTAAAACCGAAGGCTGCACGCTGACGCATCTGCGCGAATGTTTTGTTTCAATTCCATGAAGGTCCGATTAAAACTGCCATCTTTGTTTGCATGGCCGTTGGTTGCATAATGGTTTCAATTCCATGAAGGTCCGATTAAAACTCTTGCGCGGGATTTAACACCACTTGAACTATATAAGTTTCAATTCCATGAAGGTCCGATTAAAACAGCGTTAAGGAGTTGGGCGCGCACAAAGTACTACGTTTCAATTCCATGAAGGTCCGATTAAAACGCTCGGGGTGTGCGCGCGCGGCGGCTCGGCTGCTCTGTTTCAATTCCATGAAGGTCCGATTAAAACTGCTTTAGGTTTTACGGCTCCCGTGCTGCTGAGTTAGTTTCAATTCCATGAAGGTCCGATTAAAACATGGAGGGGCGCGGGGCAGCGCTACGGCGGAGCCGGTTTCAATTCCATGAAGGTCCGATTAAAACTCGACGCGAACATACAACAGAGGAACTTGCAGCAAGTTTCAATTCCATGAAGGTCCGATTAAAACAATCGAACCTTCAGAACAGGGGGCGGGCATCTTTGTTTCAATTCCATGAAGGTCCGATTAAAACTAATCGAACCTTCAGAACAGGGGGCGGGCATCTTTGTTTCAATTCCATGAAGGTCCGATTAAAACCGCGCTGCGGCGGCCTCCCTCCTCGGCTCGTCGTTTGTTTCAATTCCATGAAGGTCCGATTAAAACTCTCACAACTGCCACTCTTTTCACCTTTTCAAGATTGTTTCAATTCCATGAAGGTCCGATTAAAACGCCCGTCCGTGCCATCTTTACCAGGCGCACCATCTTGTTTCAATTCCATGAAGGTCCGATTAAAACCTGTATCAGGCTGTGAGGCGAGCTGCTTCGTAACGACGTTTCAATTCCATGAAGGTCCGATTAAAACCCATCTCGTTTTTCGGAATGTAGGGCGCGAACACGTTTCAATTCCATGAAGGTCCGATTAAAACGATATTCCCCGACCGACTTAATACATTCATAATTAGTTTCAATTCCATGAAGGTCCGATTAAAACACTGCTTGCACACAAAAGTTGTGGAGGCTGACGGTGTTTCAATTCCATGAAGGTCCGATTAAAACCTTGCGCTTGGTCTTGTCATAGACAGCGTGCTGCATGTTTCAATTCCATGAAGGTCCGATTAAAACACACGCAGCGCATAATTGATGCCTTGAACAACCATGTTTCAATTCCATGAAGGTCCGATTAAAACTGTATTCCAGACCTTTCACCATACCAGTAAGTGCTTGGTTTCAATTCCATGAAGGTCCGATTAAAACTTGAGCGATTATTTGCCAGAAGCCTTACCACTTGTCGGTTTCAATTCCATGAAGGTCCGATTAAAACCTATTGATGCTCTTTCACATCATGCTGATAAACAATGTTTCAATTCCATGAAGGTCCGATTAAAACATTACTCTAAAATGTCAGTATCTCGCCCAAAAAATTGTTTCAATTCCATGAAGGTCCGATTAAAACCCATTGCATTTTTCAGTAAGATACCTTTATATACAAGGGGAATCATAATTCAAAGGTACAAAAATAGTTCAAGAAAATATGTCGATGTAGAATAATATTCTTTTACAAGCTATACGACAACCCCGTTATTCATTAATGTTTCAACATGTCAAAGAACTATTTTGAGAGTTTTACACGAAAAAGAGAAATAAGAATATATATATCGACAACTTATTATAGGAAATTGTCTGTTGACATTCTTTCTTTTCCTAAGATTTGTTTGTTCATATTATACCCCAACTTGTTCGTAAAAATAATTATACTGTCTTCAGCCTCATCGATGACGTTTTTCATCTTGATTTTCAACTCTCGCAGCTTGGTTTCCGATAGTTCTCCTTCCAATACAGAGTTCTGAATCCAACAGAGATATTGACGACATAACTTCAGCATTTTCCCTACTCTTTTTTCTCCTACATCATATACAACGATTACATACATAAGCTACCAATACATTTTGAATGGTTTATAATCTTCTATACCCAACAAGTCTTTCATTAACTTATAGCACTCCAGCTTGATGAGATGTTTGTAACTGACATTCCTGCCCAAAGAGCGATGGCGGAAAGTTTCGTCATACCGTTCTTCCATAGCCTTCACGAATATTTTTTTGCCTTTTTCGTTCAACAGACATTTATTCAACTTCTTATCAAAATGCTGACACCCCAAGGCATGCTTGTTGAGCACCTTGAATATAACCCTATCAACGATAATAGGCTTAAATATCTCAGAGATGTCGAGACACAAAGAATAACGCCTTTCCCCTGGAGTATGCAGGAAACTAATAGTTGGATTGAGTTGAGTCTGATGGATGGCCTTGAGAGTTTCTGTATAACACATCATATTGCCAAAGGAGATGAGAGCGTTCACTTCATTCTCTGGAGGCTGCTTGGTTCTTGACCCCATATTAAAATCATCGAGAATAATGTCGAATGCAGCATAATATGCCTGACGGATATTTCCCTCGACCCCCATAATCTCGTCCACATTCTTGGCATCATCAAGAGTTTTCGTTAATCGCTTGATGGTATCGATGAGTTCCTGTAGATCTTTGCCTCGACGGTTATAGTAATTTAGATTCATAACCATGTTCCATGCCGCTCCTTGTATGAACTTACGAGCCAAATTCACTCTTTTATTCTTGTTCTGATAAGCAGAAACTTGAGCCAGCAAGGCTTTGCCAGAGAGCAAACTTTCGCGAGGCATAAAGCTACCCGTATAATTCTCGTAGTAATCAAAGAAATGCACAGGTATTCCCCTTTGTCCTAAGAAATTGAAAAGAGCACTATTAGCTCTGAGACTTCCAAAAGCATACAACTCTGCAACATCCTCAATAGGAATGTATCGAGGTTGTTGCATGACTTCGTCCTTATCTTCGTTCACAAAGATTGGCGTAAACTTCAAGGTGTTGTCCCTACGCTCCATGATGCCGGGATTAAACAAATAGAAATTCCTTTTCATCCTTATTCCTCCTCAGGTTCATCTATGTAACAAAAATCGAAGTAGCTGCAATTTTTGCAGATACCTTTCTTTACTCGTGGCGGACATGTCTCTTGCGAAATAATGTTTGAAATATCCTTTGTTATCTCTTGAATTTCCTCCCTATCGACATCAGAAAGAAGAACTTTTTGCGTCTTGCGCAAGAGCGGATATTCCAGGACACCACTCACTCCAACAATGCCATGTTGTTCAAACACGTACATATAGTATTTCAACTGCCATTCATGAGCCTTGTCAACCTTATTGGATTTCTTAATCTCATGAATGACCTTGTTCTTCGCATCATAGTAATCCACCTTAATGCCATCAATCTCCACTTCCTCATACTTAGAGTTTCGTTGAGAATAGCAGTATTCATGCACCAGTTTTCCCTCATAAACCAAATCGGACTCCTGCTCCATGTTAATACCATTGGAAAAGAGCCAAAGTTTGCGATAACACAACTGGTAATAATTGAAATGTGTGCCTGTCACTATCATAAGTAAAGATTAAGATGGAGGCTCTCACCTATGCAGAAAGAGCCTCCACATATAGTAGCTATAGCTGATTCTCGTAATCGAAAGTCAACATACGATTAACAAGGTCTTGCTTGGCTTTATCCAAAGCATCGGCGCTCTCTGTTTCAGTTACAATATAACTTGCACATGGCAGCGTGACATAAGTTGCAGCTCCAGCGTGCTCATCGATGATGGGCTTAGCCTTTGGCTTCGAGTCATTGTCACCATCAATGAGCTTGGCACGAATGGCAGCAGCCAATGTGTTAGCATTATCGCTGATAGCAATGGCAAGTGTTTCCATCAAGCTGAATGTTCTTGCTTGATTGGACGTTATATGCCAGTCAATCAAAGCATCTGCAATGGCAGGAATTATTTTCTCGCGCTGTTCCTTTGGCATCAACAAGCATTCTCCAAATACCGTATTAACAACTTTCCAACCATCAGTCTTTAACTTCTCAACCATATCGGAAGTTATCTCAGGTTCCAACTGGTTAGTTGGAACACAGAACAAGCGGCGCAAGTCGATAGCAACATCATAGACGAACAGACCCGTTGCACGAGTATTGTCAGGAATCCATTTGCGATAAAGGCTTCTATCACTGCCATTCAAGAAACTACTTACTTGCTCATCAGTAAGAATGTTTCCACTTGCATCTCTTACAACAACCTTGTGCACATTAGGCCTGTCAGAACGATCAAAGGAAATGTTCTCTTTAGGAACTGAAGCCAAAAGAGGATGAAGCGGTGTCATGGCAGAAATACTGAAAGGACTCCTACGTTTAACAGCCTTTTCCTTTCCACCTTTAGGAGTTCTCATCCAACCGCCCAACAATTGATCGGCATAATGTGGGTCGCATGATGAAAGGACTTCACCTTCCTTGAGTGCTCCTTTTTTATCAACGTCAAAATAGAACTCTGTGGGAGAAGGCTCAACGTTGAGAACCTCATTAAGCTTATCCATGATAGAACGCTTTACTTGTTGCCCACTGGAGTATGGTACTCTTACATTGAACTGTGGGTCATAGAAAGATTTCTGGCCGTCTTCCACACAGAACACTGTAAATGCTGCATGCTTGCAACCACGCAAATAAATGAAAGAATTCTTATTCATAGTTTTCTATATTAATTGTTATTACAAAGTCTTGTACTGAAATCGCAAAAGAGTCAAAAAGTATGGCACATTATCTGTTGGCATACTGTGAACTTCTTTTACAATATCCTTGAACTCATTTGTTTTTCCAATAAATGGAATAACCTCTGTTGCTGCCGCTATAAATTGCTTCTTATTTGAAGCACCAAGCATCGTCTCCACCAAATTTTTGCGTTTGGTGCTGATCGACTTGTCTTTGTCTGTAGAGGCTTCGTTCAGCAACTCAGCCAACTCTTGGGACTTATCCCATAAATCTTCGTTATTCAACATAGCTAATATCCAAATTTTATATACATTAAAGTTGATTGTTTCTGTTTCATTCTTCGGTGCTTTAGGCTGCTTGGGGGCTTTATCGCCTTTAGGGTACACATAATCCCTAAGCCCTTTGGGTTCCATGGCTTTGATGCCAATGACTCCTGCAGTACATGCTGTTCTAAAGCCAAAGGCGGTATTCCACAAGGATTCTGCTTCTCTTCCTTTAGTTGTGCCAAACAGTTTCTCATACAAATGGACAGGACGGCGAATTTGGCCAAGGTCAAAAGGTATAAAACCTATCGTTGTGTTAGTTTGCCCTATGCTATAAACATAGCCTAAGATTTGAGCATTTTTGTACTTCCTTGAAACTCCAATAAGTACCTTTATCCATGTTTGGGTGTCAATACTTTGGACTCCATCTTTATTGGCAACATATGGATTATATCCTGCCAGTGGTTGCTCGTCATCATAAATTCTTGTATCGTAATAATGTGATAGCCATTGTCCGTTCCATGTATTGATTTGGTTGCCTTTTAACATGGAAGTTTCATTGAGGCACTTGCGATAAAGTTTCCAGCCCTTATATATATCAAGAAGAATGCCCTTGTGACTAAATAAAATAGAAAAGCCTCCTTGTACACCAACCCCAAGAGCATCTCCGATCCATGAAGCAAAGATATTTTCCTTTTCATGTGGCAATGCTACATTGGTCACTTGTCCAGACGTAGTCGCGGCTGTGTCTAACGAAGGGAAACCTCTCGCAATGCTCGCATCAGCTTCGCTATCTTCGATTTTCTTCAACAGTTTGTCAAAACGAGTTTTTCGTTGTTCTGGAGTTTCATAATCTTTTTTCCCTTTTATCATGTCATCCCAACTTAGCTTAGGATTTTCCAAAGGAGAGTTGCCTGCAGTCATCATGTACTTGTTTTGATCGAAAAACAAGGGATAGAACTGCTCTATGAAGAAAGTTCGGGCATCATAATGGGTGCCATATTCCTCATTGTAGGCTTCCAGAAACATTTTGCCTATTGCTGATGTAATCATATACTATAGAATTTCAAATGTTTGATAATATTCTGTCTTACAATAATCCGGCAACAATCCTTTTTCGTGATCATAACCTTTGTCAGGTATGACAAAAGGACGTGTTCCCACATTAAGTTGGTCAAGATTCCTATGGGCTATGGAATGGTAGCTCACTGGAATTTCCATTTCCGCACGTTCCATTCCTGTTCCTTGCAGGTATCTTTCCTTATCCTTTTCGGTAATGCAAACTGCCGAGTTGATGTCGAGCGTCTCGAGCAGCGCAGATCTTGCTTGGTGGCAAAGTGCCTTCAATTGCCATTTTCCATGCAAAAAAGCCACCCCCGTATAGTCAATATTTTGAAACATCACTTTAGGATACACCTTGTCTATCATCTCTTGAATGTGTTCTTCTTCCATAACTTGCCCATTATCTGGCAAGACCTCAAACGTTCCTTTTAACACGTCCAAGCTGTAGGGCAAGGCTTCCTTTTCATTCTCCGGGGGCGAAATAACATAGATGGGCTTATAATGCCCTATGGTTTCCAGGCTGCGTTTTCTGTTGATGCGTCCGAAACGTTGTACAAGAGCATCAATTGGAGCACATTCTGTAACCATCACATCGAAGCTGATGTCAAGACTTACCTCAACGACCTGTGTTGACACGACTATGCATGGTGTATCCTCCAATATATTGAAATCTGTACGCAAGTCCGTTTCCAGCCTTGCTCTGTCATTCCGTTTATACCTACTATGAATGAGCATCTTTCTAATATCTGGGTAGAGTTCGTCTATCTCTTCATAAAACTCTTGCGCCCTTTTCACCTGGTTACATACGATGAGCAGTTTAGAATGTTTCTTTACCGCTGAGGATATAACACCAAAAGCATCTTCACGACTGACCAACTTGTAGATTTGGTGGCGATTAAAAGATGCGAGAGTATTAGGGGCAAGCTTTACCTCATATACCTCACTCGGCCCTCCCAGCAACTCCAATATCCTTTTATATAATTCAGTTGGCATGGTTGCTGTTCCTACATGTACTCTACAATCCAAAGCTATCAAAATTTCGATAATGCGCAGCACTATAGATTGTATAGCATCAGAATATGTATGTATTTCATCCAGAATTACATCACACCCTCGCAAGTCCATAGCCATTGCCTCGTAGCCTTTGATACCAAAAACAATAGAAGCCATTTGGTGAGGTGTCAAGATTTTGACCGATGCACCCACATGCCGTTGCATAATGCTTTCTTCTACCTTTCCGCCTTTCACCTTTAGGTTGGAAGCTGCATGCTGAAGATAGACTTGCGCATTGGTATCAGACAAGTCAGCCTTGATTCTATCATACATCGCATTAATTGATGCTTGAAAGGGCAGAGTATAAAATACACGTCCTTGACAACGACGCAACAAGAAATCAGTCTTTCCCGCTCCAGTCGGCACTGTAACCAGAGTGTGCTTTTTCTTACTTTCCGCAGAAATCATGGACAATGGATAGAGCTGACTTTGTCTGTTGTAAAAAGACAGGTCTGGCTTGATGAACAATTTGTTCAAAGGCATCTCCGACTCTGTTTCCATAGCCGAAGCCATATGGTCGGAAGCCATCAGCAGTCCTCTCCATTTCGAGCAGTCTGACTTGCGGTTACAACAGTAATCTACAACATATTCATAGTTGTCTTCAGCTTCGTCAATAGATATCTTATGAGTTTTCAGCCCAAGGCTTTCCAATATTTCCAAAGCAATGGGACTCCATTCTTCAAATCCCTTCGAATGCTCTTCAAAACAATTAGTATTGTCATCCAAATCCAAAATGCCAAGTTCCCTTACATCCTTGTACATGGACTTATGATGAGCTACTACCATATCTATTACAGCATTTCGATGTGCTTCTTTGATTAGCGAAAGGAAAAACAGAGAAGCTATCTCATGACGGAACACAGAACCAGGCTTTTTCTTATAGGAAGGAGCCAGCGACTTTTGGAACAAAGGACTTACTTTTCCGATGTCATGAAGCAATGCTCCCTCAATGGCAATGTGTTCGTCAAGCCCAGCATGATTGGCCACGACAGCAGCTATATCAGCTACATTCTTCAGGTGCTGAAACAAACATATACGCCCATTTCGTTCTCCCTTCGCCAATATTTCTTGATGAATATTCATAGACTACACTGATTTATCATAGCGTCTGCCCATTGTATTCCAACCAACCATACATAGGTTTACTCTTGTCAAAACGATTATAGCCTACCAAAAAAGATTGATCGGAATTGCCAAAGCACAACTCAAAGCCTGGCAATTGCTTGAATTCTTCTTCTGTCAGTTTAAGTATCTCAGCCTCAGGTAAGAGTATATCCTCATTCCTGCACACGCATACATGCTGCTGAGATGCAATAAGTGCATCTTCTTCACTTTCAAAAGCTATGCAGAGCACGGGGTGAAGAAGAACGGAACGCCGCAAAATGGAGCGGGTTCTTATGAATGTCCTGTTTTTGTATTCCCAACCTCTTGCCTGCGTCACTTCTTGTTGAGGGTCCATTGCCTCATATCTGAGTTTATGTCTAACGATCTTGTGTATCCCTGGGATATTCAATAATTCGGGAAATAGCTTTTTCTCTATACCTTCTATTATAGAAGGAGTGAGAAATTGCTGGCTAAATGTCTCTCCGTCTCTAACAGCAGTCCATGGTTTTATAAAGCCAAACTGACCTTTATATGTTACGATATACATAGTCATTATCTTTTATGATTAGTAAATTGCACCAAATCCAATACCCGTAGAATTGCCAAGGCCCACGTTCCAAGCAAAAAGTTTTGTCTCGGGCTTCGCTTTAATGATAACAGGACATATACTGGCTTTGTTTCCGATACCGTGATAGCGTACCAGTTTCAATTTCTTCTTATTATAAGAAGTATCAAATCTTATATCCAATGTATCATCTTCCAGCCCAGCTTCTCGCATTTTTGAAAGCAAAGTCTCCTTTAAGTATTGATTAGCTTCGGCATCGCTGAAATTGAATTGCTTAATGCTGCCATCAGCCAATTTCCGTTTGATGAGAATTGGACTTGCACAGTTAAACAAATCGCAGTCATTCAGTTGTGGATCATTGTCAATGCTGACGCCAGATACCACTAAACCACAAAACATCTCTGGTTCTTGAAGTATTGCCTTGACTATTTGTTTGACTATCTGTTCGTCATAGAAACTGATGAACATCGTTGCGCCATTCCTAAATTGCAATGCATTGTCTTTCATTCTTCCTCCGTTAAGCCAAGAGAAAGAATACAACGATATTTTGTCATGAATGGAATTGTTGCCTATCCATTTATGAATCGTCCCAACCAACTTCTGCTGATATTCAAAAGGAACTGGCTTCGTATTAGGCGTTAGTTCTAAATGTATTCTCATAATTCTTCAATTTATCATTTACATAATGTATTAAAAGCAAACCTGACTTACCCTATTTGCAATGGTTACTTGTGCATCACCACTTCACGTTCATAATAGCGAGAACGGTGTACCACTACACAATAAAAGCAAAGATGGACCTACTGCTGGCGGTTCAAAGGCAATGAACTTATTTCTTTTCTTTCATTCGCTATTCTCGAATCTATCCTTCTCTCTCTGCCAATCGTTTCAGTAATTTTGTAGTCTCCCCACCCTGTTTCCATGCTGTTCTTTTTAATTCGCTCGTTGTACCACCAATTGTAGTGTTCATCGGATATCATCTGCAAGTCCTTGGCCTCGTGCACTTGGGCGGAAACCGACACACCATACACCTCCTTGAGGTCTATCAGTTCTTCAAGTGTGAGCTGCGCGCGTTTGGGGCCTCCCATCTCGTCGATGAACGTGTCCTTCGGGAACAAGAAAAAACCGGCAAACATATTGCATAGCTTCTCTATTTGTGCCGGCTCCATATCTTTCGGAAAGGTGAGGAGCAAATGGGCCAGCTCGTGTGCCGCAGTAAAGCGGAGGCGGTCTGTGGTGGTCTTACCAGGACATGGGTCTATCACGATGAGTGGATGCACTTTGTCGGCCCACGTGCTCACACCCCACACATCGCCAGGAAGTTCTGCTATCAAAACTTTGATGCCTTTTCGCTCTAACAGTCGCAATATACATGGCAAGGGGCCGTCGCCACAGTGCCATTCCTGCCGAAGGAAGTTTGCCATGCGTGTGATGTCTTCCAATTCTGAGACTGGAGTCTTCGGAATTGGATTCGTAAAAGAGGTGGAAATACCTGCTTTCTTTTCCTTGTCAAGATATTGCTCTGCCCAAAAGGAGATCTTGGCTTCTAAAGCAACAAGTTCCTCTTCTGTCAGTTGGTTACCTGAGGTAGTACGAAGCATTGGCAGGTCAATCTTAAGACTGGTGCCATTGAAGTAATCCATGCTGATGTTGAGAGCCTTGGCCAAGGAAGCCTGTGCTTTATGCTTCGGGTGCATTATGCCTCTCTCATAGCGTGATATGCTCTGCTTGGTAATGGCACCACCTGCGCGCTCCACAAGTTTGTCCATGCTGAAGCCCATCATCAAACGCGCTTCTTTCAGCCTTATCGAAAATTTATCTTTCACCATATATTCTTACATCTCGTTTTGTTTACAAACATAGTGATAAAAAATTACATTTGTCGCGTTTTGCACATAAAATCATATATAAAAGCCGAAAAAACATATTTAGCCCCCCTAAAACAGAATTGTTCTGTTAATGCGTACTCCCGCTGAAGGCATTAACTGAACAATTCAAAATATGTGCAATTTAGCTTACAATGCTACAATAGCTCTATATACCGAACATCTTACATCTTACACAAACGCATCGTAACTCATTGGTTATTAGCACCTTACGCAGTGTAAGATACTACAAAATTCACCTACACGCATCCTACACAACTCAAGTGCTGCCACGCGGCACAAGCATGGGAGGGCGATATTACGGCATAGGGGAACAGAAAAGTCTGTTGCTCCGACTGATTCTTCTACTTCCCTATGGCGTAAAATCCACCGCATACGACAAAAATGACTGCAAGACGGTAGGGTGTGATGTGTAAGATGTATGCAAGGGAGTGTAAGATACTTTGAAATCATCTTACACTCTTGAAATCTCTGTGTATCAACTTGTTACGCACAAAAAGTGTAAGATGGCAGTAAAAACACACGCACTCTTTTACAAGAGAGATGACGGGAAGGGAGCAAATATTTGTGTACAAATTGTACACTTTTTTTGATGGGTGCAATGCCTTGGTGTTACCTTTGCAACACTTTTGTACAAAACTAAATTGTATTGACTACCATGAAACGAATGCTTAACAGAATGCTGCGCTATGCCGATGCCATTGTGAAACGTGGCGTTGACAAACTGATAGACGCTATCGCGCATAGCACGGAACCACAAACTAAAAACGCTGAAACACCCCAGCCGCAAAAACGCATGGGCAACGACACTAACTGCGCACCGCAAACAACTGGCAGCACGACGAACTGCAGTATTACCCTTATGGACGAACCGTGCGACATACGCTATAATGTGCCTGACCGCACGCCCGAAATGCAACGGCGCGACCAGGCGGACAAAGGGCTTGTGCCCGTGAGCAAACTGGTGCGTAACACGATGGTGACCGCGTCATTCAACGGCGCAGACTGTGATGGAATCAGGATATTGTGGTGCTCTGTGATATTTGCCGCTAACGCGGAGAACAGAAGAACAAAAGGACAGAAGAACAAAAGATATAACGCTTGTGTTAGCCCGCTTAGCGCGGAAAACATAAGCAACAGAAGTTTACATAAGATACACAAAAGGCCGCTGCGCGGCTGGCCACGGACTAACGTCCGCGTGGCCAAAGAAACATAAGGGCTGACGCCGTAGCGAGCCGCTAACGCGGAGAACAGAAGGACAAAAGGACATAAGAACAAAAGATATAGCGTTTGTATTAGCCGCTTAGCGCGGAAGACATAAGCAACATAAGTTTACATAAGATATACAAAAGGCCGCTGCGCGGCTGGCCACGGACTAACGTCCGCGTGGCCAAAGAGACATAAGGGCTGACGCCGTAGCGGGCAACTATAAACAAAAGAAGAGACAAAAAGCTGCATTCCTTCCCTACCTATGCAGGGAGGTGTGTGCAACTGTTTGTCTCTCTCAGCACCCCTCGTTATTTTTCGTTTGCGGGGGGGCGGAACGTTACTGAGGTTGCTGAAAAATGCCTCGATGCGAGACGAGGCTGCTGAAAAATACCCGACGCGAGACGCGTCGCCCCCATTAGAGCGCAAATTCCTGGCATAACAGTTCTTCCCACGGCTTCAAATCCGCTTTTCAACCTGTCAGTCTGATAGAAAACGCAACCTCTAATGGGGGCGACGCGTCCCGCGTCGGTTTTTCAGCAGCCTCGTTACTTAATATGTTCGCGAATGCGCTTAAGATATTCGTTGAGCGCCTGCTCGTCCTTGTTGTCAATGATGTGCAGCAAGTCTTTCAGCTCGTCGCGGATTTTTGACACTTGACCGCTTGTGCGGGGGTTGAACAATATTTCGCGCAACAGGGTGTCGTCCTCACCCAATACGCCACGCGCTATCTGCATGTGACGTTTGAAGGTGGTGCCGGGTGCGTCCTGGTGCTTCATGACGGCTGCAAACACAAATGTGCTGACAAAAGGAATACTCAACGAATAGGCCACGGTCTCGTCGTGCTCGTCGAAAGTGTATTCGCAGATATGCAAGCCCAAATGGTTGTAAAGGTCACGGAAGAAAAGGCGGCCCATATAGTCACCCTCGCTGATGATGATGGCATTTTCGTTGCTCAGCGCGCCCAAATTGGCAAACGTTGGGCCAAACATGGGGTGGGTGCTGACGTAGCGCATACCGCATTCGGCATAAAACTCGCGCAAGCCTGTCTTGACAGAGGCTATGTCGCTGATGATGCAGTCTTTGGGCAAATGCGGCATGATGCTGCGGAACACATCGAGGGTGTACTTTAGCGTGACGGCGTTTATCACGAGTTCGGGTTTGAAGGCTTCAATTTCCTCAATCGTGGTAAAGCGCTGCGTATTGTACATAAAGCGCAAGCGTTTGGGGTCAACGTCATAGACCGCTGTTTCGTGGTCGAAACTGAGCAGGTCGACAAAAAACGACCCCATTTTGCCCGCTCCAAGTATAAGTATCTTCATTGTGGTGTGCTAATATGCTAATGTGATAACCCGCTGGCGGAATTCTTGGTTAACGGGTTTACAAGTTGACAGGTTAACAGGTAAGTATCAATACACTACTTATTATGTTAAAGTAAAACTGGTGCGAAGCTTAAAAAACTTAGCAAGACTTACCTGTCAACCCGTTAACTTGTCAACGCGTTTACTAATTCTGTCATAAATCGGCCTTGCCGATTTATTGATTCATTATCTCAATTTGCTGACGTACACTTTCCTCGTGAATGCTCTCGAACACATCTTTGATAAAGTCAGACGACATGCCGCAGAGCACACCTTGCGCACCACGTTTGTCGAGTATCTCGGTGTAACGGGTAGTCTGCACAACCGTCATGTCGTGCTGGCGCTTGTACTCACCAATCTCGCGGCTGATACGCATACGCTTGGCCATGAGTTCGATGAGCGAGTTGTCAATTTCGTCAATCTGATGGCGGAGGGCAGAAAGGCTCTCAGTAGTCTCGGTGATTTTGCGAATGACAAGTTTGTCGAGAATAAAGTCGAGCACATCGGGCGTTACCTGCTGGCTGGCATCGCTCCAAGCCGCATCGGGGTTGCAGTGACTCTCAACAATCAAACCATCAAAACCGAGATCCATGGCCTGCTGGCAGAGTGGTGCCACGAGTTCGCGCTTGCCGCCAATGTGGCTGGGGTCGCCAAAGATGGGCAGACCCGGGCAACGACGACGCAACTCGATGGGTATGTGCCACATGGGCAGGTTGCGGTAGAGCTTTTTTTCGTAGGTTGAGAAACCACGGTGAATGACACCAAGACGGGTGATGCCGGCCTGATTGATACGCTCCAAACCTCCAATCCAAAGTTCGAGGTCGGGATTAACGGGGTTCTTTACCAATATGGGAATGTCTACACCCTTCAGCGTGTCGGCTATTTCCTGCATGGCAAAGGGGTTGGCCACGGTGCGCGCACCAATCCAAAGCAGGTCGACACCAGCTTTGAGACAAGCCTCAACATGGGCATGAGTGGCCACCTCGGTGCACACCTTCATGCCAGTTTCCTTTTGCACCTGTTGCAGCCATGCCAAACCAGGTTCGCCCACGCCCTCGAAGCCTCCGGGCTTGGTGCGGGGTTTCCATATACCGGCACGGAAAAGCTTTACGCCCTTCTTTGAGAGCTGGGTGGCGGTGTTCATTACTTGTTCTTCGGTCTCGGCCGAGCAAGGACCGGCTATCACGATAGGACGTTTGTTGTCCTGGTCTGTCAAATTGAGTGGAGTGAGATTGAGTTCCATATAATTAAGATTTTAAGAGTTTGCGGTTAAGGGTGGTTCTAATAAGTTAGAACACTTGTTTGATGCGTGTCAGCGCCTCGGCAAGTTTTTCCTCCTTGGCACAGAGCGAGATGCGTATGTAACGCTTGCCGTTTGAGCCGAATATAAAGCCGGGGGTGATAAACACGCGTGCCTCGTGCAGCACTTTTTCGGTGAGGTCCTCCACATCGGCATAAGTGTCGGGTATGCGTCCCCAGAGGAACATGCCCACCTGCGAGGGGTCGTAGTGGCAATGCAGGGCGTCCATTATCTCGCCAGCCAACTTGCGGCGGCGTGCATACACGTTGACATTGGCCTCGGTGTGCCACTCGTCGGAGTTTTGGTAAGCCTGTGCGGCAGCCAGCTGCATGGCGCGGAAGGTGCCGGAGTCGATATTACTCTTTACCTTGAGTATCCAGCTTACAAAGGTGGCATTGGTGGCAAGCATGCCTACACGCCAGCCGGGCATATTGTGGCTCTTGCTCATTGAGTTGAACTCTATGCAGCAGTCCTTGGCGCCTGGCACCTGCAATATGCTCAGGTGTTCCTTGCCCAGAATGAAGCTGTAGGGATTGTCGTTGACAACTACAATGTTGTGGCGGCGGGCAAAGTCGACAAGGCGCTCATACGTTTGGCGACAAGCAGGCGCACCGGTGGGCATGTTGGGATAGTTGCACCACATGAGGCGCACACCGTCGAGGTTCATGGCCTCGAGCTCGTCGAAGTCGGGCTGCCAGCCGTTATCGGGACGCAGGTTGTAGTTGACTATGGTGCAGCCAAGCAACTTTGACAACGAGGTGTAGGTGGGGTAGCCCGGATTGGGCACGAGCACCTTTTCGCCGGGATTGACAAAAGCCAATGTGGTGTGAAGTATGCCCTCCTTTGAACCTATAAGGGGCTGGATTTCGGTCTTTGGATCGAGGTCGACGTTGAACCAACGCTTGTAGAAACCTGCCATGGCCTGGCGCAGCTCGGGTATGCCCGTTGTGGGCTGATAGCCGTGAGCATTGGGCTTGCGTGCTTCGGTGCAAAGCGTTTCGATGGTTTCGGGCGATGGCGGCATGTCGGGGCTGCCAATGGCCAATGATATGATGTCCTTGCCCTCGGCATTGAGGCGGGCCACCTCCTTGCCCTTGCGCGAAAAGTAGTATTCGCTCACGCTCTGCAGGCGTTGGGCGGGCTGTATGTTGTAGCTATTTTCCTGCATATTCTCCTAATATTTTCAGTTCACGCAACAAGGGGCGCACAGCATCAATGCTTTGGCGGTAGCGCACATAATCGTCGTATGTCACGTCTACGTAGAACAGGTATTCCCATTCGCGTCCGATGATGGGGAGCGACTGTATTTTGGTCAGATTGATTTTGTAGAATGAGAAGATACTCAGCACCTGCGAGAGGGAGCCTTCCTCGTGTGGCAACGAGAATACGATGCTGCTTTTGTTGGTGTGGTGCAGGTCGCGCAGTTTGTCGGCCGACCAGGGGTCGCACAGCACGAGGAAACGTGTGTAATTGTGTTTGTTGTCCTCGATGCCTTGCTCGAGCACCTTCATGCCGTAAAGCGGTGCGGCTCCTGCATGACAAATGGCGGCATGGCCACGCATATGCTTGCGGCTTATCATCTCAGCAGAGCCAGCGGTATCTTCGGCCTCAACTACCTTGAAGTTGGGGTGTTGCTTGAGGAAGTCATGACACTGCATCAAGGCCACGGGGTGTGAATTAACCTCGGTGATGGTGTCCCAATCGTCGTCGGGCAGACACATGAGGCTGTGCTCAATGTGCAACTTGTGCTCGCCAATGATGGTCATTCCGCTTTCGCGCAGCAACTCGTAGTTGTGCAACAGCGAACCGGCTATGGTGTTTTCGATGGCCATGAGGCCGAGCCGTGAGTAGTCGTCGCGCATTTGGCGGAATATGTCCTCAAAGGTGTTGCAACATATCAGTTCTACATCGTCGTCGTGAAAGTACTGGTGTGCGGCTATGTCGTGGAACGACCCTTTGATGCCTTGTATTGCAATCTTCTTCATGTGGTATTATTGCGTGCGCCTTATACCAAAAATCCCGCTCCTTGCATGGGAGCGGGATTTTTGTATGCGTTTCAATTTATTGATGTTGGCATGCGACATCCCGCTCTGCTTGTCCGGCAAAGTAAAAATAAAAACCGTAAAAGTAGAATGCGTTAGTCAGCATGTGGTGTATCAGTTTGTTGTTGGTGTATATATGCAAGCCTTGACGCTGTGTTGGCGATATGCAGCTTTTGCTTTCGTTTTGCAAGCATTTGCCGCCTTGCAACTTTTCAAACAGTCGTTATGAGCTTGTTTCCGATGGCAAAAGTAATACAAATATTATTCTTGACAAACAAATCGTTAGTTTTTTTTAGAAAAATACTCACCAAGCGTTCGTTCTACGAGTCCGTGTGCCTTTGCATATTCTTTTGTTGAAATACATGTCATCATTCTTATCGGCATAAGATCAATCAATTAAGCAACAAATACGCTGTTTCCTTGCCGATATCGGCAAGTTTTGTATTATTTTTAGCAGCAACTATACTGTTTTCTTGCCGATATCGGCAAGTTCCGTATTGTTTTTAGCCCTTAACTTATTGACAGGAGGTTTGCCACATTTGCAGTTATATATGTACGCGGTGTAAATAGTTTTTTGTACTTTTGCAGCGCACTGCGCAAAAAAGCAAGATTTGCGCAATTTGCGTAGTATACACATATATAATATATACTCCTACTATAATGACAAAGCGTAAGATTCAATTCAGTCTTGTCTATCGCGACATGTTCCAGAGCAGCGGCAAGTTTCAGCCGCGCAAGGACCAGCTTGAACGCATAGCACCTGTTATCATAAAGATGGGTTGCTTCGCCCGTGTTGAAACCAACGGTGGTGCCTTTGAACAGGTTAACCTGCTTTATGGCGAGAACCCTAACAAGGCGGTACGCGCCTTTACCAAACCCTTTAACGAGGTGGGCATCAAGACACACATGCTCGACCGTGGCTTGAACGCTCTGCGTATGTTCCCCGTGCCGGCTGATGTGCGCAAGTTGATGTACAAGGTGAAGCACGCTCAGGGTGTGGACATCACCCGCATATTCTGTGGTTTGAACGATGTGCGCAACATTATTCCGTCTATCCACTATGCACTCGAGGCTGGCATGACGCCGCAAGCCACGCTGTGCATTACCAACTCGCCCATTCACACAGCTGAATATTACGCCAACATTGCCGACCAGCTGATTGAAGCCGGTGCACCCGAAATCTGCTTGAAGGATATGGCAGGTATCGGTCAGCCCGCCATGCTGGGCAAACTGACCAAGATGATTAAGGACAAGCACCCCGAGGTGATTATCGAATACCATGGCCACTCAGGTCCAGGTCTGTCAATGGCCAGCATTCTGGAGGTGTGCCGCAATGGTGCCGACGTGATTGACACTGCCATCGAGCCGCTGTCGTGGGGTAAGGTTCACCCTGACGTTATCTCGGTACAGTCTATGCTGAAGCACGCTGGCTTTGATGTGCCCGAAATCAACATGGACGCTTACATGGAGGCCCGCAAGCTGACACAGGAGTTTATTGACGACTTCCTTGGCTACTTTATGAACCCTGCCAACAAGTTGATGTCGTCGCTGTTGCTGGGCTGCGGTCTGCCGGGCGGCATGATGGGCTCGATGATGGCCGACCTTACTGGTGTGATGGGCGCTATCAACAACAACCGCAAGGCTAAGGGTGAGGCCGAGCTCTCTGAGGACGAACTGCTCGTGAAGCTGTTCAACGAGGTGGCTTACGTGTGGCCGCGTGTGGGTTATCCTCCCTTGGTTACACCTTTCTCACAGTATGTCAAGAACATTGCCTTGATGAACCTGCTCACCGAGTCGATGGGCAAACCTCGCTACTCTATGATGGACAACTCTATCTGGGGCATGATTTTGGGCAAGAGCGGACGTCTGCCCGGTGAGGTGGCTCCCGAAATCAAGGAACTGGCTAAGGAGAAGGGCTTTGAGTTTACCGATGCTGACCCGCAGAGCTACTATCCCGACGACCTCGACCGCTTTATCAAGGAGATGGAAGAGAATGGTTGGGAACGCGGCGAAGATGATGAGGAACTCTTTGAGTTTGCCATGCACGAAACGCAATACCGCGACTATAAGAGCGGTGCTGCCAAGAAACGTTTTCTGGCCGACTTGCAGGCTGCCAAGGACAAGGCTGGTGCCAGCGGCATGAGCATTGAAGAGGCTACTGCCTTCAAGCACGCCAAGGCTGACGCCATTGTGGCTCCCGAGAGCGGCACCATTCTGTGGGAAATTGGCGGCGACGGCGAGTGCGTAAAGAGCATCGAACCGTTTATTGGCAAGGAATACAACGAGGGCGACCGCTTCTGCTACATAGAGAACACACACGGTCAAATTATCGAACTGCCCGCAGCCCTTGGTGGCAAATTGGTTGAGATTAACGCCAAGCAGGGTGCACGCATCAACAAGGGCGATGTCATTGCCTACGTGCAGCGCGGTGAGTAATCTGCCCACTACGATTTATTGAACTTTTACACAGATAAGCATATAAGTAGGTGTTCAAGATTATTCTGAGCACCTACTTAATAATATAAGTGCCACAAGCACAGCCCGGCGACGGACGTGTGCTTGTGGCACTTTTTTCACCTCACAGGTTTGTGTCAGCCCAACAGCAGTCAAATTAGTGCGGCACAAGCAAAGGAGCAGAAACGCTTCATTTGCGGCGGTAGTTTGTAAAGGTATAAGCCAGTTTGTTTTTCTCGTCCGGCTCATGGTGTTCAGTTTTCTCGGCCTCCCATTGTGCATGGTCGTAATCGGGGAAAAACGTGTCGGCCTCGTCGGGCACGGCATCGATATGCGTCAGACACAAGCGGTCGGCCACGGGCAATGCAGCTTCGTACACACTCTCGCCCCCTATCACATACACCTCGTCGTCGTGGGCGCAAGCCTGCAGTGCCTCGTCAAACGAATGGAACACCTCAATGCCGGGTGCCGAATAATCGGCTTGTCGGGTAATCACCACATTGCGGCGGTTGGGCAGGGCACCCTTGGGCAGCGACTCGAATGTCTTGCGTCCCATTACAATAGTATGCCCCGTGGTCAGGTTCTTGAAATGTTTAAGATCGGCGGGCAAGTAATAAAGCAAGCCGCCCTTGTTGCCTATGGCGCTGTTTGTAGTGAGCGCACAAATGATGGATAAAGTCATTATTTTATACAATTATATGGTGCAAAGGTAACGTATATTGTGTAAATTTGCCGACAAAACGTGCTTAAATGAAACAATACCTCAATTTACTACAACATATACTCGACGACGGTGTGGTAAAAAGCGACCGCACTGGCACTGGCACAAAGAGCATCTTTGGCCATCAAATGCGCTTTAACCTTGAGGAGGGCTTTCCGCTGCTCACCACCAAAAAGCTGCACCTCAAGTCCATCATCTACGAGCTGCTGTGGTTCCTGCGTGGCGACACCAATGTACACTACCTGCAGGAGCATGGTGTGCGCATTTGGAACGAATGGGCCGACGCCCAAGGCGATCTTGGCCACATTTACGGCTACCAGTGGCGCTCATGGCCCGACTACAACGGCGGACACATTGACCAAATAAAGGAAGTGATACGACAGATAAAGGAGACGCCCGACTCACGCCGCATGATTGTGTCGGCATGGAATGTGGCCGACCTTGGCAAAATGAACTTGCCACCCTGCCACCTGCTTTTCCAGTTCTATGTGGCCGACGGCCGACTGTCTCTGCAACTCTATCAGCGCTCTGCCGACACTTTTCTGGGTGTGCCTTTCAATATAGCAAGCTACGCCTTGCTGCTGCAAATGATGGCACAGGTAACGGGACTCAAAGCCGGCGACTTTGTACACACCACGGGCGACACGCACCTCTACCTCAACCATCTTGACCAGGCACGCTTGCAACTCACACGCACCCCGCGCCAGTTGCCGCGCATGATTATCAACCCTGAGGTAAAGGACCTGTTCGACTTTAAGTTTGAGGATTTCAAACTCGAGGGCTACGACCCATGGCCACACATCTCGGCACAGGTGTCGGTATAAAGGAGAAGGGTCGTGGATGAAAGTTCACCAACCCATTCCGTCTGCAAAGAACCTCATTAGCAAACAATACGAAGCACATAGCATGAAGCAAGATTTCTGCATACAAATGGAGGCCTTGTTGGGTCAAGACGAAGCCAACATGCTGACACAAGCCATAGAGCAAAGCACGCCGCCCGTCAGTGTGCGCGTCAATGCGCTCAAACCATCTGACACACTGCCCGCCCCCACCGACGGTGCAGTGCCCTGGTGTGCTGCGGGGCAATACCTTTCCGAACGTCCGCGCTTCACCTACGACCCCCTGCTGCATGCCGGTTGCTACTATGTGCAAGAGGCCGCATCAATGTTTGTAGAGCAAGCCTACAAGCAAATCACAACCGACTTTACGCCCCACCGTCTGCTCGACCTTTGCGCAGCCCCTGGCGGCAAGAGCACCCTGTGGCGCAGCTTGATGTGCGACGGCGACCTGCTCGTGGCCAATGAGCCTATCCGTCAACGCGCCCAGATATTGGCCGAGAATTTGACCAAATGGGGACACCCCGACGTGGTATGCACCTCGGCCTACCCCGACGAGTTTGCCCCATTGGGCAGTTTCTTCGACGTGATAGCGGCCGATGTGCCATGCTCGGGCGAGGGCATGTTCCGCAAGGACGCTGTGGCCATTGACGAATGGTCGCCACAGGCCGTCGACAGTTGCGCGGCCCGCCAGTGGCAGATTATCGAAAGTGTATGGCCCGCCCTGCGCCAAGGCGGCTATCTGGTGTACAGCACATGCACCTACAACCGCCAGGAGGACGAGGACAATGTGGTGCGCATCTGCAACGAACTCGGTGCCGAACTTGTGCCCATTGCCACCCAACCCGAGTGGGGCATTGCGGGCGACACCACGGGGCGCAATTTGCCAGTGTACCATTTCTTTCCACACAAGGCCAAGGGCGAGGGGCTTTTCCTTGCCCTGCTGCGCAAGACGTCTGAAGCACCGGTTGCCAAAGAGAAGAAAGGCAAAAAGCAACGTGGCAACAACAACCAGCCCGGCATACAGGGCGGTGCCGAAATCATTAAATGGATAGCCAACAGCCACGAATTCAAGCTGTTGCGCACCGACGAGGCGCACGTCATAGCTGTACGCCAATCGCTTGCCGACGACGTGCAACGCGTGTGCAGCTCGGTGCGGGCCCTTACGGCCGGCATCATGCTGGTTGAGGAGAAAGGCCGGAAACGCATTCCGCAACACGCCCTTGCCCTGTCAGTACAACGCGCCAAGGAAGCATTTCCCGTGGCCGAGCTCTCACTCGACGACGCACTAAAATACCTGCGCCGCGAGGGTATCACGCTCCCACCCGATGTTCCACGCGGCTATGTTGTGGCCAGTTACAAAGGCCATGCGCTCGGGTTCTTAAACAATTTGGGAGCACGCGCCAACAACCTCTATCCACAGGAGTGGCGCATACGCAACTGACAAGCCTGTCAAACAATACAAACATGCAACGGGGTTGCAAATAACATTGCCTATCTTTGCATAAAACAACAGGCTGCGGTGTTTGATGTTCTGCACTCACCTTGCACCTTCTCTGCACATAATGAAATCCACCCGCTGCACATATCACGTGGCGCTGGCAGTTGTACTGCTCATGCTGCTCACACTGTTTCCCCACCACCATCATGATGGCGGGGCAGCTTGTTGGACATCTGAAATATGCCATAACGACGGACGTGCCAATGATGTGCACACCCGCCACCATGCCGGCGACAACCACCATTTGTGCTACTGGCACAGTGTGCAAAATGTAGCGCAGCGCACCCTTTCCGTCCCATTTGGCGGCGGTCCCCTACCCTGCTTCCTGCCAACCGACTTTTGGCAGCAACGCCACACTATTATCACCACTTCGGGAGAGGCACTTTGTGGCAAATGTCCCGTTTTTACTACCGTTTCCCGTATTGGCAAACACGTCACGCGGCGTGGGCCACCTGCATGTTGTTGATAGACACATTCTGCTATTTATTCTCATATCAACAACACAGCATAATACATGAACATCAACATTTTTCTTATAAGTGTAACCGCACTTTCGGTTACGCTCTTTGGCGCATGCCACAATGCCCACCAGCACGAAGCGCACGAAGGAGAGCACACCGATGCCGACGAGCACGGCCACAACCACGGTGCCGACGAAATAACCTTTACCGAGGCACAAGCCAAGGCTGCAGAACTGCAAATTACCACATTACGACCCACCACTTTTGCCGAAGTGATAGAGGTTACAGGGCAAGTGCTGCCCGCCACTGGCAGCGAGGCCACCGTTACAGCCACCATGGCAGGCATTGTAAAATATACCAGCAACGCACTCACCGAGGGGTGTGCCGTAAGCAATGGCAAGACGTTGTTTGTAGTAAACGGCAAGCCCATGGCCGACGGCAACCCGGCGGCCGTGGCACAAAGCGAACTGGCTGCTGCCAAAAGTGCCTATGAGCGGGCACAGAAGTTGGCCGCCGAGCACATCATCGCGCAACGCGAATTAGAGGACGCACGCCAACGCTATCAGGCGGCCGCTGCCACAGCACAAAGTTTGGGCAATGCGGCACAAAGCCGCGGCATCAGTGCCCCCATTGGCGGCTACATCAAGGATTTGCTTGTAAAGCCTGGCGATTATGTGGCAGCTGGCCAACCGCTGGCCACCATCACACAGAACCAACATTTGCAACTGCGAGCCGATGTGCCCGAACGCTATTATCGTTTTTTGGCGGACATCACATCTGCCAATTTCCGTTTAACATATCAAGAGTCTGCACAAGTCGTTGCCCTCAGCACACTTGGAGGCCGCCTGGTGTCGAAAGGCAAATCTACCGCCAGCAATGGCAATTTTGTACCCGTGATTTTTGAGTTTAACAACCGCGGCAACATTGTGGCCGGCAGCATGGCACAGATTTACCTTCAAGGCAAGCAGCGCCAAGGTGTGCTGGCCGTGCCAACCGAAGCACTTACCGAAGCGCAAGGGTTGTACTTTGTGTATGTGCAGGAACATGCCGACAGCTACCGCCGCCAGGAGGTTAAGATTGGTGCTACCGACGGGCTGCGCACCGAAATTGTGAGCGGTGTCAAGGCGGGTGACAAGGTTGTCACGCATGGCGCCACCCAAGTGCGACTGGCTGCCAGCAGTGGTGCCGTACCCGAAGGACATTCACATTAGGGAAGGAGGGGAAGAGGGGAAGAGTTGAAAAGTTGAAAAGTTGAAGAGTTGAGGAGTTGAGAAGTCGAAGAGTTGACGGGAGGACAAGGTAATCTTTTAACCTTCTAACCCCCTAACCTTCTAACCTTCTAACCCCCTAACCTTCTAACCCCCTAACCTTCTAACCCTCTAACCTTCTAACCCTCTCCCCCCTAACCCCTAACTCCCTCATAAATCTCTTGATATTACTATGCTTAACAAAATAATAGCTTTTTCGCTGCGCAACCGGCCAGTCATACTGTTCTTCAGTTTGCTACTTATCATTGCCGGCTGCTGGACAGCGTGGAAAATGGAGGTGGACGTATTCCCCGACCTCAATGCCCCCACCGTGGTGGTGATGACCGAAGGCAAGGGCATGGCGGCCGAAGAGGTGGAACGCCTCGTCACCTTCCCTATCGAAACAGCCCTCAATGGCGCCACCGATGTGCGCCGCGTGCGCTCATCGTCCACCACAGGCTTCTCTGTCGTATGGGTAGAATTTGACTGGGGCACAGACGTATACCGCGACCGCCAAATAGTGTCTGAAAAGTTGGCCACCATTGGCGATGCCCTGCCCGAAGGCGTAGGACAGCCCACCCTCGGTCCGCAATCGAGCATCATGGGCGAAGTCATGTTCATCGGCCTCACAGCCGACACCACCTCGCTCGGTTCGCTGCGCACTCTGGCCGACTGGACCATACGTCCGCGGCTGCTCTCCACCGGTGGCGTGGCACAAGTCACCGTCATGGGCGGCGACTTGCTCGAATATCAAATACGCCTCCACCCCGAGCGCATGCGTCACTATGGTGTGGCACTCGACGAGGTTATGACCGCCGTGCGCAACATGAACCGCAATGCCACGGGCGGGGTGCTGTATGAGCACGGCAACGAATACATTGTGCGCGGGATACTGTCAACCACCAGCACCAACGATATGGCACAAGCCGTAATCAAACGCAACGCCGCCAACCAGCCCATTGTGTTGGCCGACGTGGCCGACATCAAGTTGGGCGCCAAAAGTCCCAAAACGGGACTGGCTTCCGTGTCGGGCCGTCCCGCCGTGCTGCTTACCGTCACCAAGCAGCCGTCCATCAGCACACTCGACCTCACCACACAGCTCGACTCGGCCATGGCATCGCTCAAGCCCTCGCTGCCAGCCGACGTCAAAGTCAACACCCATCTTTACCGCCAGCAGGACTTTATCGACGCTTCTATTTCAAACATCAAAAAGTCGCTCGTCGAGGGCGGCATATTTGTGGTGCTCATTCTGTTCATATTCTTGATGAACGCCCGCACCACGCTTATTTCGCTTGTCACCATACCCCTGTCACTGCTCATCACGCTGCTTGTGCTCAAGGTTATGGGGCTCACCATCAACACCATGAGCATTGGCGGCATGGCCATAGCCATTGGCTCGCTGGTAGACGATGCCATAGTGGACGTTGAAAACGTGTACAAGCGTTTGCGCCTTAATGCCCACAAACCCGAAGCCGAAAGGCTGCGCATGACCGAGGTCATATTCAATGCCTCGAAAGAGGTGCGCATGCCCATACTCAACTCCACACTGATTATTGTGGTGAGTTTTGTGCCACTGTTCTTCCTGAGCGGGCTCGAAGGCCGCATGCTTGCACCGCTCGGCGTAAGCTTTATCGTATCGCTCTTTGCCTCAACGCTCGTGGCACTCACACTCACCCCCGTGCTCTGTCGTCTGCTGCTCAAGGACCCTCAAGCGCAACTTACGCCAGGTGCTGTGACGTCGAAGGGGCACCACTACGAACCGCGTTGGGTGCGTCAGCTCAAGGTTCGGTACGAACAGGCCCTGATGTGGGCCTTGGGCCGCAAACCGTCGCGCTGGATATTGGGCGTGACAGCGGCACTGGTGGTGCTGACGGTAAGCCTGTTCTTCACCCTGGGGCGCTCATTCTTGCCTTCGTTCAACGAGGGCTCGTTCACCATCAACGTAAGCACACTGCCTGGGGTATCGCTTGAAGAGAGCGACCGCATAGGGCGCCAAGCCGAGCAACTGCTGCTGCAAATACCCGAGGTGCGCGATGTGGCACGCAAAACGGGGCGTGCCGAACTTGACGAACACGCACAGGGGGTGAACGGCAGCGAAATGGAAGTGCCTTTTACACTGGACAAGCGCAGCAAGGACGAGGTCATGAACGACATTCGCCAGCGGCTGCACACACTGCCTGGCGTCAACATCGAAATAGGCCAGCCCATATCGCACCGCATCGACGCCATGCTGTCGGGCACAAAGGCCGGCATTGCCATCAAGGTGTTTGGCCCCGACCTCACACAACTGCATGCCATCGGCACGCAAATTCAGCAAGCCACCAAGGACATTGACGGGGTGACAGACCTCAACGTGGAGCAACAGGTGGAGCGTCCGCAACTCAACATTCGTCCACGCCGCACACTGCTTGCCCGCTACGGCATCACCCTGCCGCAGTTTGCCGAGTTTGTCAATGCCGCCATCGGTGGCGAGGTGGTGAGCCAGGTGCGGGACGGCGCCAAGAGCCTCGACCTTACCGTGCGCATGGCCAACGACGACATCAACTCTATTGCACATATAAAGGACTTGCTCATCAACACCCCCGACGGGCGTCAAGTGCCACTGGCCGACGTGGCCGATGTGGTGTCGGCAGCCGGCCCCAACACCATCAGTCGCGAAAATGCGCAACGCAAATTGGTGGTATCGGCCAATGCCACAGGACGCGACATGCGCTCGGTGGTCAACGACATGCAGCGGGCCATCAACCAACAAGTAAAGCTGCCCGAAGGCTACCACATCGAATATGGCGGACAGTTTGAGAGCGAAGCCGCCGCATCACGTTTGCTGCTCGGCCTGTCAGTTGTCAGCATCATCGTCATACTGTTGCTGCTCTATCTGCAGTTCCGCTCATGGCCACAGGCTGTTGTGGTGCTGCTCAATTTGCCATTGGCACTCATTGGCGGGGTATTGGCATTGGTGTTTACGGGCGGTGTGGTGAGCATTCCGGCCATCATTGGTTTCATATCGCTCTTTGGCATGGCCACCCGTGGCGGCATGCTGCTTGTCGACCGCTACAACGAGCTGTCGCACCGCGGACTTTCACGCATCGAGATGGTGACAAAGGGCTCTACCGACCGTTTGCTACCCATACTCATGACGGCGCTTTGCTCGGCATTGGCCCTCATTCCGCTGGCACTTGGCAGCACGCTGCCCGGCAACGAAATTCAAAGTCCCATGGCTCAGGTCATGCTTGGCGGACTGCTCACAAGCACCCTGCTCAACCTGTTTATTGTACCCATCATGGCCCCACTCAAAACGCGTAAAAAATGAAATACCGACACATCATTATAGCTGCGCTCGCTGGCTGCTGCACTGCCGTGGCAAACGCACAAACTCAAAGCGCACAAAGCTCTGCCTGGGGCGACGCCCTGTTGGGCATTGTGCACAACAACTCTACACTCAAGGCTGCCCGCAGCCAGTTGCAAGCCTCGCGGCTGGCCAACGGCACAACGCTCAAACTGCCCGACCCTGAGGCCGAGGTGGCTTATCTGTTTGGCAGTCCGCAAGGCGTGCCCAACCGCACCAATGTGAGCGTGACACAAACGCTCGATTGGGGCGTACTGACGGGCCGCCGCAAGCAGTTGGCCGGGGCTGGCAACCAAGTGGCCGAAGCGGCTTACCGACAGGCGGAGCAGCAATTACTTGCCGAGGCCGACCAAACGCTCACTTCGGTTGTATACTACAACAAACTTTGCACCGAACTGGCGCAGCGTGCTGCCTTGGCCAACGAGGTGTGCCAACTCTACCAACAAAAGTTTGCACAAGGTGACATCAACCAGATTGAGGTGAACAAGGTGAAGCTTAATGCCTCGGTGAGCCAGGCCGAACTTGAACGCGCACGCAACGAGCGACACGAATTGCTGCTGCAACTGCAGCGCCTCAACGGCGGGCAACCTCTCGAACTGGCCGACACTTGTTACCCCAACGCCAGCCAGCCGCTGCCCGCACTGGCCGACTTGCAAAGTGCTGTGGCACAGTCGCCGGCCTTGCTTGCTGCACAGGCTGCCGTGGCACAGCAGCAAGCTGAGGTAAAACTGGCCAAAGCCGAGGCTTTGCCGGCTCTCATGGTGGGCTTTCAAGGCGAATACATCAAAGAGAACAATTACAGCGGTCTGTCATTAGGCTTTAGTCTGCCGTTGTGGGGCAACACGCGCCGCAAAGTGAAGCAAGCCAAGGCCGAGGTGGTTGCTCGCCAGCTCGATGCCGATGATGTGCGCCACCAGCAGTTGTCACAGCTCATGCAGCAATACATCACTGCGCGCCATCTGCTTGACGTGTCTGACAAGTTGCAGAGCGATTTATCTACCACGAGCAACACCACACTGCTGCGCCGTGCCCTGGACGAGGGTCAGATTTCGCTGCTCGACTATCTGCTTGAAATGTCGTTTTACTACACGGCACGCACCACGCTGCTCGACACGGAGCGGCAAGCGCAACAAGCCATTTCAACTTTGCGTGGCTTGCTTTACTGACAATGGGGCACCCTTTACGTTGAAAGCGCGTTGCCGGGGTTGCAGATGTTCCCTTCGTTCCCAATCACATAGCCCGCTATGTGAATGGGAACGAAGGGAACAAATGTTAGGGCGGTTCTAAAAATTCTGTTTTTAGAGTTCTAAGCCAAATTGTTACGCACCACCGCAAAAACACCCAACAAAACACCACAAAAACACCCAACAAAACACCACAAAAATACCCAACGAAATGCCACAAAAACACCCAACAGAATACAGAATTGGCAAAGAATCAGTATCTTTGCAACAAATCATACAACAAACGACATGGAATACCTTAAAAGAACTGCTGACAAGCATTTGAGTTTGCTACTGGCTTCCTCTGGAGCCGTGCTCATAGAAGGTCCAAAATGGTGTGGCAAGACAACAACTGCAGAGCAACATGCAAATAGCACTATCAGTCTGCAGGATCCTGATATGCGCGACAGATACCAAGCCACCATCAGAATAAAACCGTCACTTCTTCTGGCAGGCGACACGCCACGCCTTATAGATGAATGGCAGGAAGCTCCCGTTCTATGGGATTCGGTGCGAGCTATGGTTGATAAACGTAATGAATTTGGACAATTCATTATGACAGGTTCTAACTCGATTGATCCCCATAAGAAAAAAGAATTTATCAAACATTCTGGCAGTGGACGAATTGCAAAGATGCAAATGCTTACTATGAGCCTGCATGAATCTTTGGAATCTAACGGCAGAATCTCGCTAAAAGAATTGTTTAACAACAAGGATTTAGACATCGATGGTATAACGTCTGAAATGTCTATTGAAGAACTGATATTTGCAGCTTGCCGCGGTGGTTGGCCTGCATCGTTGCATGCAAAGTTTGACAAAGCAAAACTGCAAATTGCCAAGAACTATGTAAAAACAGTATGCGGTATTGATGTTTCGACAATAGATGGAATAAAGAGGAATGAAAAAGTTGCAAGCACAATACTTAAAAGTTATGCTCGCAACATCTCAACATTAGCAAAAAAGAACGTAGTATACAAAGATACAAACGAGCATTTAGATGGTGTTAGCCAGACTTCATTCGACACATATATTGATGCTCTTGAACGTTTGTTTGTTATTCAAGACATAGAAGCGTGGAGCCCTGCTATCCGTTCTGCATCTGCCATACGACGAGGTTTGAAACGTGAGTTTGTTGACCCCTCTATTGCTGTTGCAGCTTTAGGTCTGTCACCTGAAGCTCTCTATACTGATTTGAAAACATTCGGTTTCTTGTTCGAATGTATGGCAATCCGCGATCTAAAAGCTTATTCATTATCCCTTGGTGGGACCATTTCATATTATCATGACAGATACGATTTGGAAGCTGACGCAGTTCTTCATCTTGAGGATGGACGATATGCTCTAATCGAATTCAAACTGGGCAGTCGAGAGATTGAAGAAGGGGCAGAACACCTAAAGGATATAAAAAGACTTGTGCAAGAGCACAACACGACTGAAAAACAAATTAAACTGCGTGAACCGGATCTGCTTATGGTTATAACAGGAGGAGAAATGGCCTACACCCGTCCTGATGGTGTCAAGATCATACCCCTCGCTTGCTTGAAGGACTAACATGCAATACACTATTTTGTAAAACACCCCCTATAATATAACTGAAATTTCGGATTTAACAAGTGGGAAAGCCCTTGCCAAATCCGAAACTTGAGTAAAAAATAAGTTCAACAAAGGCAAACGAACTCAAACGCTTTCATTATGCAATTCGCATAAAGCTCAAACAATTCTAAGCCGAATTGTTATGCACCACCGCAAAAACACCCAACAAAACACCACAAAAGTTCCCAACAAAATGCCACAAAAGCACCCAACGAAATGCCACAAAAGCACCCAACAAAACGCTGCAAAGAACGCAAGCACTAATGGGGACGACGCGTCCCGCGGGAAAATGCAATGTTCATACACTAAATATAGACTCGCAGACAGCACCAATTACACGTCTGTCTGTGAGCTTCTGCCTTAATTCCCGCGAGACGCGTCGCCCCGTAGCGCTTGGTGCTTGAGTCCATTCGAATGTTTGCGTTTTACCGGCAATATTACACTACATCTTTTTATCACACACATTTCATACATCTTACACAAACCAGCCATAAATAACTGATTTTCAACATATTCGGCAGTGTAGGATATACTTAGAAGCATCTTACACACCATCTTGCACACTTTAGTATCTTACACGTGTCATAATCTGTGGTGCCAGGCACGGCGTGTGGTTACGGGGGAGGCATTTTCGGACAACGCGAGGTAGGATTTTCTGTCTATCCGACTAAAAATCTGCTCTCCCTATACCGAAAAACACAAGTGTATGTACCATCATACAGTGCTGGCAACAGGGTATACCCGACCTGCATGCAGTGTGTAACTTTACTGGCGGAGTGTAAGATGTTATACGAGGCATCCTACACTGCGTAATTATTTGATTTTCAGTTTGTTATATAGTGTTTGTGTAAGATGCAAGATAGTTTTTCCTAAACACTTTGTGGTAGAGATTTGCACTTTTTGCTGTCCAGTAATACGTAAATATGCAAACGGCCTCAAACACCAAACGCTACCACTAATGCATCAGTCACATTTGCATTGAAACTGTTTTCAAACGTGCTCAAGCGCCTAACGCTACCACTAATGGGGGCGACGCGTCCCGCGTCGGGATTTAAGGCAAAGGCTCACAGACAGGCATGTGATTAGTGCTGTCTGCGAGCCTTTATTTAGTGTATGGACATGGCATTTATCCCGACGCGAGACGCGTCGCCTCCATTAGCGGTAGCGTTTGTGGCTTGAGCACTCTGCCCCCCGTTGGCAAGCCAATGAAAAATGCCTTTCAACATTTGCACCTGTTTGTGCGGTGCTAACGTTGAAAGGCATTCTTAATTAGTGCACGCTCTTATTATTTAGAGCGTGAGAAAGTGTGCAAGGTATTACTTAACCAAAGTCTTCTTGCCATTAACGATGTAGAGACCCGGCTGCTGCACACGCTGCACGCGGCGGCCCTGAAGGTCGTAAATGCGAACGGCTGCAGCGGCGTTGTCTGTGCTGACATTGTTGATACCAACAGTTGCGTTATTTTTATAGGTCACAACGATGTTGACAAAGTCCTCAACCGTGCCACCATAGGTTTCGTTGCCCGTTACACTCTGCATGGTGTAACCCTCGATGGTGGGGATAACGATGGGGTAAGCAGTGCCAGCTACAACCAAGTCGCTGCTCTGCTTCAAAATAACCTTATCGTCATCAGCATCGCGGCAAACGATGTTGACGGTGAACATGGGCTGAGCGTAGAATGTTGAAATACGTATGGGGTGGCCTGTGCCGCCGTTCCAACCTACGAGGTCGCCGCTTGCCAAACCGTCCCAATACTGTCCACTGGTGCTCTTGATGTTCCAAGTGCCGTCGGCATTGGTAGCAAAGGTGAATGTGTCGCCACCAACCCTTGTAGCCGTTGTAGCTGCTGAATTTTTGAGTTGCGGCACATACAGACCTGTATACTCGTTCAACACCTTGAACTTGTTGCCGCTGCCCTGGAGTGTCCACACGCCAGTAGGAAGCATGCCTTCGGCAGAGAGGTAACGGTTGATGACATTATTGTCTCTGATGGCACGATAGCCGGCACGACCAGCAGCAGTGGTGGCATCGTAGAACAAATATTTGTTGTTGCTCTTCAACTCTTTCACGGGTTCTCCCTCAGCCTTTACACCTACAATGGCATTGATTTCGTAAGTCACATTGATGGTGCGGTCGGCATCGGGAGTGATTTGTGCGCCGTCGGCCACATCGCTGTTGAGGAATGTGCAATACTTTACCTCGGGCACCTTCATGGTGTAGCTTTCGCCCACGGGCACAGTTACCTCGTCCTTGCTGATGAGTACACCGGCCTTGTCGGCACAAACAATGTTGAGCGTGTATGCCGAACGCTTGTAAGTTACGTTATAGTTGTTGTCGCCATCGGCTTCGATGTGTTCAACTGCAGTGTTCTTAAATGTGGGGCAAAGGTCGCCAGTGATTTCAGTTACGCTGACGGGTACGCTGCGCTTGAATGTGCCAAGGTGCACACCCTTGTCGTCCTGGCAGTTGAGGGTAACAACTTTCACTTCGGTGGCAGTCCATTCAGCGCCTTGGTTGCGGGCGGCATCGTATGACACACCGGCACCAGTGGTGGCACCTGCATTGGCTACGCCCGATGGCACAGCAAAGAGGCTCTTGCCTCCCACCTTGATGCGCAAGTCGTCATAGTTCTTTACATAACTGATGGTGACGTTGGCATCGGCTGTGGCGCTGCCCATATTGACGGGACAGCCCACACGGTCGGCATACGCACCGAGCGAGTTGATGTAGCGGCCTGTGGCAACGTTCTTTACCTTGACAGTTTGTGAGCCGTCGGCATTGATGGTTGAAGCCTCAACCGTCCATGCGTTATTGACAAAGGCATTGTTGTTAGCCTTGAGGCTGTTGCCACTGTTGTCATCGCTCAGTGTGATGCCTTCAAAGCCTTCGACAGCATTTGTCAGCATGTAGGTCTTGCCCTCTTCAAGGTAGTCGAAGGTGACAGGCTGGGTGCTTGAACCGCCGCCGTAATCCTCCTTGGGTGAGAACTCCCAGCAACCGCCATTGCCGCTGTTAGGATCGCTATAAAGATTGACAGCAAGTCCCTGGCCGCCCATTGACGAGTTGAGGTACTGTCCGTTTACCTTGTCGCTTGCTATGGTGTAGTAATAGTTGTCGCCCTTCTTGCCGTATGAGCCGCTACCGAGTACAAAGTTGTAGTGCTTGGCAGCGTTGTCGTAGCTCCAGCGGCCACTTGTGCTCACCGCACTTGGATCGGGCTTAACCGAACCATCGGGCTGTGCCATACATACGAGCGCATATTTGCCCGGATTGGCGGGGTCTTCCTCGATGCTCCACCACTGATAGTTGTAGTTGGCATCGCCTTCAGCAGCCTGAGGACTTGTCCAAAGTACGCCGGCCGCTGCACCCTTGCCACTGTTGGCAGAGATGAGTGACGAGCCGTCGGCCAGGAGTTCGATGCAGCGGCCTGCACGTGTGTTATCTGTACCACCCGAAATGATGCGGTAGTAGTATTTCTTGTCGGCGGTGTTGGCATGAGGCATTACCATTGTGGTTTCGCCTCCCTGGCCGTTGTCAAGCATGAAGTACTTGCAATATTTGTAGTTGCCATAGTTAAGCATGACGGTATCGGCCGACATACGCTTTTGGAAGTCGCTGAAATTCTTGCCCGATTCGGGTGTCCAGCCACGCTCGGCCACAGCTATGAGACGCGGCAAAGCAAGCCATTCCAAATAGTCGGTGTCAGACACGTGTTCGCACCAGAAAGTGCCCTGCACACCATATGTGGTGGCGCTGGGGATAGTTTGGTTGTAAGTAGCTTGTACATTGTCGGAACCAGAGCCTGCACCAGGAGGGTCGGTGGGACCATTGCCCTGGCGGCGGTTGATGTAGTAGGGTCCCCAGGGGGTGTAGATGCTTGGCATGCCAAGTTTCTTAGCCTGATCAACAGCGGCTTCGGGGTTTGTCCAACAGTATACTACCGCACCAGTAGACTTCATGATGTCGGTGTCGGCGCCTCCTGCAGTGATGCCTTCGTTCCAAATGGCCAAATGGCGGCCTTTAGACTTGACAAATTCGTCGAGTTGCTGAATGAAGTGGCTCTGCAACTGACGGTAGCTGGTCAATTTGAGTTCCTTGTACAATGCTTGGCATTCGGCATTTTTCTCCCAAGCATAAGTGGGGCATTCATCGCCACCAATGTGAATGTATTTACCGGGGAAGAGTTCCATGAGTTCCTCTAAAATGTCCTTGGCAAATTGTACGGCTTTGGGGTTGGCCACATTCAAGATATCGTTAGAGATGCCGCCATCGTCCCACACGTTGTGGGCACCGTCGGGTGTGCAGCTAAATTCGGGATAGGCCGTCATGGCTGCTGAGAAGTGGCCGGGCATGTCAATTTCGGGCACGATGTCGATGTGACGGGCCTTGGCATAAGCTACCACGTCCTTTATTTCCTCTTCGGTGTAAGAGTAAGGGCCGTAGGGCTTATTTATCCAGTACTGTGTCAGTTCGTACATATCGGTATAGCGTCTGTTGGGCGCTGTGGCACCGATGGTAGTGAGTTTGGGATACTTTTTGATGGGTACACGCCAGCCTTGGTCGTCGGTCAAGTGCCAGTGGAAGGTGTTCATCTTGTAAGCGGCCATGAGGTCGATAATGCGCTTTACCTCGTTGGCGGTGAAAAAGTGGCGTGACACATCGAGCATAAAGCCACGGTAGTCAAAGCGCGGCTGGTCGGTGATGCTCACCACGGGCAATGGGTACGAAGTGACAGTGGCGTCCTTTACCCCAGCCATGACATTGGCCGGCAACATCTTTTTCACACTCTGGAAGGCATAGAAAAGGCCTAAGGCGCTCTTGGCCTGAATGGTGACCTTGCTGTCGGTAATGTCGAGTTTGTAGCCGTCCGTCTTCAGTGAAGACGAGGCGGGGAGCAGCGACACCTGGAAGAGGGCGCTGGCATCGTCGGCAGCCACACTGACTGCGGCGCCAGTCACGTCGGTGTATGACTTGGCAAATTGGTTTACCTCATTCACGCCATCCTCGTCAAGCCCGGTATAGCTCACAGTGAACTGTGAGGGCAAGGCCAAGGAACCCGTACCAACTGTCATGGAGGCTGGACGCGGGGTGAGGTTTACGAATGTCTGTGCCCATGTTGCCCCTGGCAACAAAGACAGCAGCAGCAAAAACGATAGTAGCTTGTGCTTCATGTTCTTAGCTTGATTGTTGATTAGTATTAGGTATTTGAGACAAAGGTATGAAAAAGCCCCGACTTTCGCAAGGAAAGCCAGGGCTTAATCATTATCTGATAAGTTAATTAGTTGACGGGTTAACAGGTTGACGAGTTAACGGGGTAAGTTTGCCAAGTATTTTGAGTACCTTAGCATCATAAGCCGTATATTACATACTTACCTGTTAACCTGTCAACCTGTCAACTAAGAATCTTTAATCTCTTGAACGGCCGCCCACAAATATCATGACGTAATATGCCAAAGTGGCCAAAGAGCTGAGTGCTGCCACCACGTAGGTGTAGGCGGCAGACTTTAAGGCCGATACGGCCATGGGTTGCTCAGACGCCGAGGTGATGCCGGCTCTGAGCAGCCAGGCGGTGGCACGGCGCGAGGCGTCAATCTCGACGGGGAGGGTGATGAAACTGAACAATGTGGTGAGGGCAAACAACACAACACCGGCCAACAGTATGCCCGGCATGGAGTGTATCAATATGATGCCGGCAAGCAGCACCCATTGCACCCAATTAGAGGCAAACGATACCACGGGCACCAGAGCCGAACGCATGGTGAGCGGCGCGTATGCCACGGCGTGCTGCACAGCATGACCGCACTCGTGGGCTGCTACCGCGGCTGCGGCAACAGAACGGCTGTTATACACGGCCTCGGACAGGTTGACAGTGCCATTGGCGGGGTTGTAGTGGTCGGTGAGGTAACCTTGGGTGCAGGTTACCGTGACATTATTGATGCCATTGTCGCGCAGCATTTTTTCTGCCACTTCACGACCGCTCAAACCCGACGCTATGGGTATTTTGGAGTATTTCTTGAATTTGCTGTTGAGATTGCTTTGCACCACATAACTGAGTATGGCGATGCCAATAAATAGGATTAAATACATACTGAAGAGATTTATGCAAGGTTTGTAAATTATGGGGTTGTTAAGGGGTTAAGGGGTTGCCTTATGGCCTAACTTGCTCTTGATGAATGCCGTACACTCGGCGAATATCTGCGCACCGAGCAAACGCAGTGAGCCTGCATACACCACTACGGCTGTGACAACTTTGAGCAAAAGCGAGATGTAGATGTTGCCATTGGCCAACTGCGACACAGCCCAACCCGCAGCCATAGCCAAGGCGGCCAATGCGGCAAAGGGCAGCACATCGCGCAGGGCATACCTCAAACGCAGACCGATGAGGCGGCGTACGAACCAGTGCCACACAAACAGCCACAATGTGTTGAGCGTGATGTAGGCCACTACCATTGCCTCCACACCATAGGGGTACAAGGCAACGAGCAGCAACATCTGTGCCAAACACAGGGCTATGGTGTTCCACATAAAGATGTTGCTCTTGCCACGGCTGATAATAAAATTGGCGTAGAATGAGGCTACCGGCACGAAAGCACCCCCTATGCTGAGCAGCTGCATGAGCCGCGCACTGGTGAGCCACTTGTCGGTAATGGCTATGGTGATGAACTCGGGCGCTATGAGCGCTAACCCGAACAATGCCGGACAGGACAGAAAGGCCGTGAAACGCAACATCTTGCGAAATATCTGGCACATGCGGCCATTGTCATCGCTCTCAAGACGTGCAAAAAGGGGCTGTGTCACACTCCACACCATGCCGGTGAGCATGTTGTAGCCCATGCCTGTCCATTTGTTGGCTTGATTGTAGTAGCCCACCGTCTTTTCGCCATAAAGGCGGCCAAAAAATATGCTGAAGATGTTGTTGTTGATGTGGGTGAAGATGTTTGTGGCCAACAGTTTTGAACTGAAACCTATCATGCCCCGCAGCGGACGCAGATTGATGTGCCAGGTGGGGTGCCAACCTGCAAACCACCAACTGCCGACGGTCATGGTTATGCAATACATGAGGTTCTGTATGGCTATACCCCAATAGGCAAACCCATTCCATGCCAGGCAAATGCCGGTTATGCCCGAAAGGACAAGGGACAGCATGGTGAGCAGGGCGGTTTCGCGCACCCGCATATTGCGAAAGAGCCAAGCACGTGGCGCAGTGTTGAGGGCGGAGATGACGAAACTCAAAAACGACAAACGGGCTAACGGCACAAGCACGGGCTGACGGAACCACGCAGCTATGAGTGGCGCGCAACAAAAGAGTATGATGTAGACCGTTACGCTGCAAAGCACGTTGAACCAGAACACGGCATTGTAGTCGGCATCGGTGATGTGCTGCTTGCGGTTGAGTCCTGATATGAAGCCACTCTCCTGCAGGGTGGTGGCAATGAGCGAAAATATGGTGAGCATGCCCACCATGCCATAGTCGGCGGGGGAGAGCAAACGGGCCAAGAATATGCCAAACACGAGGTTCAGCGCCTGTTGTGCCCCGTTGCTTATGCCGCCCCAGAACAGGCCATTGGCGGTTTTTTCCTTTAATGTCTTTTCGGTCATAAGGGTGACGTCTTACAATAGAAGTGCTAAAACAGTGAGTACGGCAAAGATGAGCATATTGCGCGATGTCTTGCCCAATATGCGGTTGAGCGTGCGGCCTTGGTTGATGCGCACCATTTCGCGCCAGGTAAGGCTATGCGGCACAAGATACAACAGGGGCAAGATGGCGCAAAGCGTGTGGTCGTAAAATGCCAGCATGGCCACGCAGACGCAGCCGGCCACGCCTTGCAACAAATAGAACATGGAGCCGAATTGCTCGCCCAATGCCACGATGAGGGTGCGCTTGCCGCTCAGCGCATCTTGTTTGCGGTCACGATAGTTGTTGAGCACCAGCAAGGTGTCGATTACCAACCCGCTTGCCGCAGCAAGCCACCACACGCTGGGGGTGAGCATTTGTGCCTGCACATAGTAGGTGCCGCACACTGGTACGATGCCAAAAAACACCCATACCAATATGTCGCCGCACCCCATGTATGAAAGCAGTGTGGTGTAGAGAAAGGCAAACAACACGCAGGCTGCGCCAATGCCTACCAGGGGCCACCCGCCAAAGGGTAACAGGCCGCACCCCACGGCACAAGCCAATATGAGTGTGATGATTATGCCACGTGTCATGGCCCGCGGGGTTATCCACCCTTGGGCACAAGCGCGCTCGGGGCCAAGACGGTCTTCGCGGTCGGTGCCTTTGCGATAGTCGAACAGGTCGTTGATAAAGTTGGCTGCTATCTGCATGATGGCCGCAAACAGGCAGCACAACAGCGCGGGCTGCCAGCGGCCATGCCCTTCGCTGTAGGCTAATGCCGTGGCAGTGAGCACGGGAATGAGAGCGGCCGTAAGCGTTTTGGGCCGCGCAGCGAGTATCCAATATTTTAGCATGGTTGTAAAGTCTTTTTTGTTTCAGAGCCTGCCTTGCACACCCATAATCCGACAAAGGTTATCAGGCCATTCAGCACAAGCAGTTCGTAGCCAAAGGTGTAGTTCCACCATATTGGCGCAAAGTGGTCGAGCAGGCCACAAATTGTGGGAGCTGCCACACAGATAATTGGCACACAGCGCAAATTGGTGTTGCGGCGGGTAAACAAGCCAAAGGTGTAAAGGCCCAACAACGGGCCGTAGGTGTATGAGGCCATTACATAGATGGCATTGAGTACATTGCTATTGCCCACCACCTTGAACAAGATGATGCACAACGCAAAGGCGGCCACTACGCACAGATGTACAATATGGCGGGTGTGTAATGCGGCACGTTGTTGCTCGCGGGCCTCGCTCATGCCTAAAAGGTCGATGCAGATAGTGGTGGTGAGCGCTGTCATGGCCGAATCGGCACTCGAAAAGGCGGCTGCAACGATGCCGATGGTAAAGGGCACAATGACCCACTGCCCCAACACACCACTGCTGATGAGCCAGGGCAACAGGCTGTCGCCTGCGGCTGGAGGGGTGAGGTTCTGTTGGGCACACAAGGTGTAGAGCAGTATGCCGAGACCAAGGAACAGGGCATTGACTGGCAAGAAGGCCATGCCGTAGGTGCACATGTCCTTTTGCGCCTCGCGCAGATTGCGGCAGGTGAGGTTTTTCTGCATCATGTCTTGGTCGAGTCCTGTCATGACAATGACGATAAACACGCCGCTCAAAAACTGGCGCCAAAAGGCTTGCGGACTGGCTGCGTCCCACTCCCACACACGGCACATGGCGCTGTGGGTTATGGTGTGGATAACGCCTTCGAAATTGAGGTTCATCTGTATGGCGGCGGCTATAATAATGCCCACAGCTGCCAACAACAGACAAGCGGTTTGCAGGGCATCGGTGCGCACTACGGTCTGCAGTCCGCTGCGGCGGGTGTAGAGCCATATCAGCGTGAGCACGGCCAATGTGGTGACCATGAATGGGAGCAAACCGTCACCGGCAAGTGGCTGTACCACGAATTGGCACAACACCATGCACACCAAATATAGGCGGGCGGCGGCTCCGGTGAGTTTGCTCAGCACAAAGAACAAGGCTCCCGTGCGGTGGGCCGAAGTGCCAAAACGTGTGCCAAGATAGGCGTAGATGCTGGTGAGGCGTAGCTTGTAGTAGAGGGGCAACAGCACAAAGGCCACTACCACATACCCCACAATGAAACCGAGACACATCTGCAAGTAGGTCATGCCCGTTGAGGCTGCCCAACCTGGCACCGAAATGAATGTGACACCCGATATGCTGGCACCTATCATGCCAAAGGCCACCATCCACCAGGGGGATTGGCGGCCTGCACGGAAAAAGGCGTCATTGCCTTTCGCACCATGCCGCGTGGCATGGTGCGAAACGAGCAACAGCAGTATGAAGTATGCCACCAATGTGGCTAACATGAATAGTGCTGAATACATCTTAAATTGGTGTTTGGAATGGTGTGAATTCTTGATTGTCGGAATTTTAGGTTAACAAGTTGACAAGTTGACAGGTTAACAAGTAAGTATGCTACACACCACTTATTATGTTAAAGTCATAATGGCAAAGAAGCTTAAAAAGCTTGGCAAACTTACCTGTTAACCCGTTAACCTGTCAACTTGTTTACTAATTCCGCCAACGCGTATTAGTTTATAAAATTCAGTCCGCACCAGCAGCCCCACGACAGCAGGCCTGTAATGACTGATATGATAGTCCACTTTTGGGCATCGTTGGCCGAAATTTGCGCCCGTTCGTAAAAGCCATTCATGTAAAACGAATTGACTTGTGAGGCTTTAACAATGGCCACAATGCCAAATGGCAGACAGCAGAATATGGTTGAAATGACGGCCATGGCCATGTGGTTTTTAGGACATGGGGGGAGTGCGCTTCGGTTCATAGGTTAAAGGTTTTATTTATAAATTAGACATACTTGCGATGGAGCCGAAGCCGACACTTAAAAGTACCAAAATGTAGACAAAGTAGAACACAACGCTGGCTATCAATCCGCCAATCGCCCAGTTACGTGCTTTGTTGGAGGCTTCGACAGCTCCTTGATAATCGCCCATGAGGTAGAGGTTGTCAACCTTGCAAGCATATACTATGGCTACAATACCGGTGGGCAGGCAGCACAATATGGTTGACACGATGGCCCACACCAAATTGCTTGGCGGGCAAGGCATTGACTGGTTGGAGGTGCCGCTGCCCATGCTGTGGTACGCATTGTCGTAGGGTGCGCCACTGGCTGTGCCGGCAGTGCCGGGAGTGGGCGGCGGGGTGGTGCCATTGGCATCGTTGTCGAAATACGCCTTCAACTCGTCAACGGCACCTGCACGCTGCCAGTCGGCCATGCCTTTGCACCATACAAGGGTGTCGGCACTGACGTTGAACATTGAGAATTGTGAAGGGGGTATGGGGCCTTTTTGCTGGCCTGAAGCATCGATGTAGAAGTAGTCGTTCATTGCGATGTAATTGGATTAGGGTGGTTCTAATAATTCTGAAATAGGGATTTGTGCGCTATCGGAAGTGTATTTTTGAAAGTTTGTGAGGGAGCATAGCGGGCTATGTGACCGAACTAACTTTCAAAAAAGCACTTTCGAGAGTGTGCAAATCACATTTCAGAATAGCAGAACTCTAAAACAGAATTTTTAGAACCACCCTTTATGGTTAACTTGGTGTTTAATAAGCAGGTGCGACCATGCGGCATGGCCAAACCGCTGAATTTATGTCACGCCACACAGTCACACTTTATTTTGCGGAAGATTACTGCGGCAGGAAGTCGAGCAGCATCTTGAGCGATTCTGCGTCTTTCCAACTCCAAAAACGGTTTTCCTTGAGCACCTTGAAGGCTTGCATCTGGTCTTTGCTCACAAACTTTTTGAACTCAGACTCATTGGCCTTGATTATGGTGCCTTTAATGCTGAAGTAATAAGTGTCGGTCAAGGGTATGCCGTTGTCGTCGTTACGCTTTTGCGAGTCGAGATTGAGAAAAACCCCGGTGTCGGGCATATCGAAGAAGTCCATACCGCGTGTGCCATCAGTCTCTTCACGATAAAGCTTCATGTTGACGTGGGTGTTGCACAACAGATAGTTGTAGTTCTTTTCGGCCACCACACGTGCCATGACGGAGTCGACCTTGAGATAGCGCACACTGTCGCCAAAGTTGACCCCAATGATGTTGCTGACATAAGCGCGCATCACCTTGCCCGTTTTGTCGTCAAGATATACCAAGGAGCCGTCTTTCAGAAAGATGTTGGCTTTGGCTGTGACAAAACGGCCGAAGGGCTGAAGTATCTTGGCCTCGCGGAACTCAGGGTAGAGCAGCGGCGTTTGGCTGCGCTTCATCACAAGGGCCTGTTGTGCCGAAGCTGGCAGGGCCGACAACAGGGCAAGTAATAGTATGACAAATTGTTGTTTCATTGTGGCAAATTCAGTTTTTGGATAACGAAGTTCTTGATGAGGACTGCCGTTTCTTCAATACCCAGCACCGATGAGTTGATGCACAGGTGATAGGTGCTGGCAGCGCCCCATGTGCCCGAACTGTAAAAGTTGTAGAAGCTGGCACGTTCGCTGTCACCCTTTTCAATAATCTCTTGTGCCTTTTCGGCCGTGCAATTATTCCATTTCATCACACTGGCAATGCGGTCTTCCATGTCGGCAGTAATAAACACATTGACGCAACGCGGATTGTCGCGCAACACATAGTCGGCACAGCGTCCTATGAAGATGCACGAATGGTCGGCCGCAGCCTTGCGTATGGCCTCGCTCTGTATGCGGAAGAGGTTCTCGTTTGACAATTCATTGTCATAATAGGTGGCCCCACCGCCTATAAAGGGTATGATGTTGCCCAAGGTGCGCAGAAAGCGATTTTTTTCGTCGTTGCGTTCAAACACTTCGGCGCAGAAGCCGCTCTCCTTTGCCGCAAGGTTGAGTATCTCGCGGTCGTAATAGGCTATGCCAAAATCCTTGGCCAAGATGTGGCCGATAGCGCGGCCGCCACTGCCAAGCGAGCGGCCTATGTTGATGATGAATGGTTCGGGGTTATTTGCTGTTTGTGTCATGGTCGTAGTATTATAATGGTGTGTGCATGTTTTCAACGGGAGCTTGCATCTGCTTTTTGAACTTCTTTACCTGCAGCACCAACAATGTGATGGCCAGCACCGAGGCCAGACCATCGGCCACGGGAGCGGCGTGCCACAGGCCCTCGAGCGGGTCGGCATACAGGTGGGGCAGGATAAATATGGCAGGTACAAGAAATATGAGTTGGCGCGTGAGCGACAGAAAGATGCTCTTAGGCGCATAACCAATGCTTTGAAAGAAAGCGGTCGACACAATCTGAATGCCCACTATGGGGAACATCATAACCATGCAACTCAGTGCATGGGCCGACATCTTGATGAGCTGGGGAGAGTCTTTGGCAAAGACGCTGACAAAGGGTGTGGGGAAGAACACGCCAATGACAAAGCCCGTCAGCGTAATGACTGACCCAAATATGAGGGCCTTGTTCAGCACACCGAGCACACGGTCATAGCGGCGTGCGCCAAAGTTGTAACCGGCTATTGGCTGCATGCCCTGGTTGAGGCCAATTACCACCATCACAATAAAGAGTATGAACCGGTTGCAAATGCCAAAAGCACCCACGGCCATATCGCCGCCATAAGTGGTCAGGCTGCGTGTCATCATGGCTGCCACAAGGCAGGCACACAGGTTGATAAGGAACTGGGGGAGTCCCACAAACAGCGATTCCTTCACTATCTTTACATCGAGCTTGATTATGCTGCGGCTCAAGTGAATCAGTTCGTCCTTGTTTGAGAACAACCGCAACTGCCACATCAGCATAATCACCTGTGCCACAATAGTGGCAGTGGCTGCACCACGTATGCCCCACCCTAACACAAATATGAATATCGGGGCCAGAATGCAGTTGAGCACAACGGTGCCAATGGTGGCACACATGGCCTTTTGCGGCCGGTTGGTTGAACGCAGCAAAGAATTAAGACCAAGGTACATGTGTGTAACCACGTTGCCCACAAGTATGATTGACATAAAGTTGCGAGCGTATGGCAACGTGACATCGCTGGCGCCGAAAAAACGCAGAATGGGGTTGATAAACACGAGCAGCAGCATGCCGAGCACAATGCCGAGGGTGAGGTTCATAATAACCACATTGCCCAATATCTTTTGTGCCGTGCCATAGTCCTTTTGTCCGAGTTTCACACTCATCAATGTGGCGGCACCCACGCCCACCATGGCGCCAAAAGCAGCAGTGAGCGACATGAGCGGACCGGTAAGGGCCAGTCCCATGATGGCCTCTGCCCCCACGCCCTGACCAATAAAAATGCCGTCGATGATGTTATACACCGACGATGCGGCCATGGCCACAATAGCTGGTATGGCGTATTGCATGAGCAGCGAGCCTACCGGCTTTTCTGCCAATACATTGAATTGATTTGCTTTGGATTGTTCCATATATGCTAAGATGGTGCTCTATATTATTTTATTGAAGTTTCAGATTTAGCAAGGATGGGCTAAAGGCCCAATGTGAGGCATTTTAAGTTGCCTGAAACACGCTGTAAAAAACGCAAGCACTAATGGGGGCGACGCGTCCCGCGTCGGGACAAAGAAAGGAGGAAAAAACGAATCTCTACTAAATAATAGCTGCATCTTTTCCCGACGCGAGACGCGTCGCCCCCATTAGAGGTAGCGTTTTGTGCTTGTGTCCGTTCGCATGTTTACTTTTCACCGAATAGCAACAACAACGAATAGAATGCCCAAAAACGATCTCAATTTTATCGCATTCGCCTTGCACGACAGTTCAGCCCGTACTTGCCAAATCTGAAAGTTGAATAGAAATTATGCAAAGTTAAACATATCTGTGATTGCATTACGTGTTTGGTGTAATAAAAAAATAAAAACTTGGCTGCATTACGGGGCATTACGGGCCTTTACAGACGCCTTTCCACCCACATAAGCACCACCAAAAAGCGAGGCACCCACGCCCGGCAAATGCCATATTACCTGTTGATAACTCAGTTAATACGGTTTGTCGAGAGTGAATGCCTCGCCTGTTGATGCGGGCTTACACACCCACAAAGAGCTTTATGTTCAGAGGATATTAGTCCTCAATCAAGTCCTTGCCAGTCATTTCGGCAGGCTGCTTCAGACCCATGATATGCAGAATTGACGGAGCCACGTCGGCCAATACGCCGTCCTTCACCTTAGCTTGCTTGTTCTCTGTAACATAGATGAAAGGCACGGGGTTGAGTGAGTGGGCAGTGTTAGGTGTACCATCAGCATTCTCTGCATTGTCAGCATTACCATGGTCGGCAATGATGATGGTTTCGTAGCCAGTTTCGTTAGCGGCAGTCACCACGTCCTTCACGCAGCTGTCAACGGCCTTCACAGCCTTTTCGATAGCTTCGTACACACCGGTGTGACCTACCATGTCGCCATTGGCAAAGTTCACTACGATAAAGTTGTATTTGTTCTCCTTGATAGCGGCAACCAGCTTGTCCTTCACCTCAAAGGCCGACATCTCGGGCTTGAGGTCGTAAGTAGCCACCTTGGGCGAAGCCACCAGAATGCGGTCCTCACCTTCATAGGGAGTTTCGCGACCACCATTGAAGAAGAATGTCACGTGTGCATACTTCTCAGTCTCGGCTGTGTGCAACTGCTTCAAGCCCTGCTTTGAGATGTATTCGCCCAGCGTGTTATGTACGTTCTCTTTGGGGAAGAGAATGTGCACGCCCTTGAATGAGGCATCGTAGGGAGTCATGCAGTAGTACTGCAGACCGGGAATGGTGTGCATACCCTCCTCAGGCATATCCTGCTGTGTGAGAACCACTGTAAGTTCCTTGGCACGGTCGTTACGATAGTTGAAGAAGATTACCACATCGCCCTCTTTGATGCGGCCGTCCACATTGGCGTTAACGAGCGGTTCCATAAACTCGTCAGTGTTCTTGTGCTCCTCAGAGTCTGTGTCGTAGCAGCTCTGCACACCTTCAACCATGTCGGTCACCTTGCGTCCCTTGCCTTCAACCAACTGGTCGTAAGCAATCTTTACACGGTTCCAGCGCTTGTCACGGTCCATGGCATAGAAACGGCCGATGATGCTGGCAATGTGTGCACCATTTTCATCGCACACGCCTTGAAGGTCCTTGATAAAGCCCTTGCCGCTCTTCGGGTCGGTGTCACGACCGTCCATAAAGCAGTGAACGTAAGTATTCTCTGCCACGCCATATTCCTTGGCTATGCCAATGAGTTTGAACAGGTGGCTGAGTGATGAGTGCACGCCGCCGGTTGAGGTCAAGCCCATGAGGTGCAAGCCCTTGCCATTTTTCTTGGCATATTCGTAGGCCGACACAATCTCGGGGTTCTGCATGATTGAGCCATCAGCACAGGCACGGTTAATCTTTACCAAATCCTGGTAAACGATGCGGCCGGCACCGATATTGAGGTGACCCACCTCTGAGTTACCCATCTGGCCTTCTGGCAGACCTACATTCTCGCCACAAGCCAACAGCTGTGAGTGGGGGTATGTAGCGTTGAGGTGGTCCATAAACGGTGTGGGAGTTTCGTAGATAACATCACCATGGTTGTGCTTACCAATGCCCCAACCATCAAGAATCATAAGAAGTGCTTTCTTTGCCATAATACGTTATGTGTATTTTATGTATTGAATTTGCAGGCAAAATTACTGCAATTGGCGCGAATGAGCAAACAAATTGCGCAATCATTTAATGGGTGGTTCTAAGTTATGACATTTGCCGCTAACGCGGGAACATACGAACAAAAGGACATAAGAACAAAAGAGTTTCAAATGCCAGATGAGCCACAAATATTTGCACCGTCCCCGTCTTTCCTCTTATAAATGAATGTGTGTGCTTTTACTGCCATCTTACACTTTTTATACGTAACAAGTTGATACACAGAGGTTTCAAGAGTGTAAGATGATTTCAAAATATCTTACACTCCCCTGCACACATCTTACACACCCCTCCCCACTGCCGTGCACTCGGTTTGGACGTATTTGGTAGGTTATACGCCACTGGGACGCAGGAAAATCTGTCGGAGCAACAGACTTTTCTGTCCCCCTATGCCGTAATGTCGCCCTCCCGTGCTCGTGCCGCGTGGCAGCATGTGGGTTGTGTAGGTTGCATGTAGGTGAAATTCGTAGTATCCTACACTAATCAAAGTATTGATAGTCAATGAGTTACAGTGTGTTTGTGTAAGATGCAAGATACTCGGTGTGTAAAGTTTTTGTAGTATGGTAAAAAGGGTACAAGTACCGATTTTTCGTCTTAGATCTTTTAGTGCTAGCTCTAAACGCGAACTCTAATGGGGGCGACGCGTCTCGCGTCGGGATAATGAAAGAAAAGAATACAAGCTCTACTAAATAATAGCTGCATCTTTCCCCGACGCGAGACGCGTCGCCCCCATTAGTGCTTGCGTTTCTTCAAGCAACAAACACAAGCGCCAAACGCTACCACAAAACACTAACTCAAACGCTACTGCAAAACGCAAGCTCTAATGGGGGCGACGCGTCCTCGCGTCGGGAAAAGATGCAGCAAAAAGAGAGGGGGCATGGAAAGTTCGTCAAGCCGAACTTCCACGCCCCCTGCGCTAATAGCGCTTCATATCAATCTGTCATCAATCTGTCATTCCTCAGCGTCCCAATATCCACCGTCGGACATCATGCCGCAACTGTTTTGGGGTGGGTCGGGTGCATATACACCCGGACGCACTTCGGTTTCAGTTACATTGCTGCTGCCGCCTGAGCCGCAGAGCATGGCCGACGCTTCAATGTGGTAAAGCGTGGTGGCTGGTGCCATGTATGGTTTTCTGTTATTCATGTGTTGTTATCTGTCTTAAATGGTTATTTAACAAGCACTTTCTTGCCATTCTTAATAAGCAGTCCGCGTTGGTTGTTGCCTACACGGCGGCCCGACAGGTCGTAAGTCTCGGCAGAGCGCTTGTCGCGGCCATAGAGGTTGACTATGCCAGTCACCGTTTCATCGCCTATCACCTGCAACATTACGCGTGCCGGAGCCAATGTCGGGGTACTTCCATCGCGCGGTGTGATTACAAGGTAGTGGCGCTGAGCCGGCAGGCTGTGGAAGTTGACCCACATGTTACCGTCAGAGTAGTCGAAGAGTGACAAGGGCGAATTTGCCTCGGTGCCGCCATCACCCATTTCGTTGTATGTGCCGGTAAAGGTGTAGGTGTAATCCACGCTCATACAGTCAATGTGCTTGCTCTCGGCCTTGGCCAATTCCACAAGTTCAAGGGTTATGATCATTTCCTTGTCGGCATCGGTCAGGGCGCGCACCAAGTACGGGTAGTTGGCTTTGAGGGTCACCCCTTCGGCTTGGTTGAAACTCTCCACAATGGTGCGGTCGGCCACGCCGTCGTTGTTATCGTCATACTGGTGCACGTTGTTGATGCGCGAGAAAGCGTACTTCTTGCAAAGCTCCGGTGTGAGCGTCAGCTCAAACGGCACATACCACGTTGTCCAGTTCGTGCCACCAAAATTGCGGGCATAGTTCAATTCATACACTTCTGCACCATTGGCAAGGGTGTATGCCACGCCGTCTGCCAGTTCGAACAAATCACCATAATTGCACTTTGTGCAGATGTCATTATCTCGGCTGCATGCCTCAGATTCAACCTTATGACCGCACTCACGGCATGTAGCAGAGTGCGTGCAGCTTTGGTAACCATTCGGTACATAACGGTATGCCTTGTCGTGGCTGCCATTGTTGTCGGCCTCGGGGTGGAGCGTGTTTTCGTCATCTCGGTTGTTGCTGAACAAGAGAGCGGTGCTGCCATGATCATAGCCCATTTTATACACGGTGTAGAGTGCGGCATCACCGTTAAGCTCAGGTTGGCTGTTTGCTTGATTGAGATTTTGTGTCCAGAGGGGTGATGCCGTCGTCTCGTTGTTCAAACGATAAGTAGCTTCGCCACCAGCTATCTGCTCTGCCGTAAAGCCTACAAATGCTGACGATGTGTTATACGCACCATAAGCAATGCGGCTGGCAAGGTCCTCAGGCTCAGTGGCATCGGCTGATGCGAACACCTTGGCGTCTTTTGAATAAAAGACTTTTTCGAAGTTTGACAGATTGCCCGAAGGTTCATAGCATGTCAAGAACACATTTGAGCCTGTTCCTCTCACTTCGCAAGACCCTACATAGCAGTTTGTGATATGACTATCGCTTTGGGGGTCAGTGTATCCCATCAAACCGCCCACATTCACTTTGCCCGTCACATTACCATAGTTGACGCAGGCTTCCATGATGATACTATGGTTAGATTTACCTATGATGCCACCTGCGAACGTGCCGGTTGAAACGATGTCTACGTAGCTTGCACAACTCCGCACAACGGGTATGGAAGGACTATTTCTTGTAACCCAGCCTGTTATGCCTCCCACATAGTCAGCACTGCCACTTGTGTTGATACGGCCCTTAGCCACACAATTATAAAAGTTGGCACCTACTGACTGACCAGCAATCATACCTTGATGTTGGCATGACGACTCGATTACGCCCTCAACTGTGAGATTCTTGATAGTAGCACCATTGACATAGCCGAACAATCCGACATAGCCACCCTGGTAGAACGAAGAATACAGGTTCTTTATGCAGTGTCCGTTGCCGTCAAACGTGCCGGCAAAGGCATTTGACTTTGAAACAGGTATCCAACTTGATGCTGAAGCATAAGCCAAGTCTATGTCATTAACCAGTTTGGCGTGTGCTGTAATCTGTTCACTTCCTAAGTTTGATTGGTCGCGCAAATATTCCAACTGCGCCACGTTTGAAATAAGGTAAGGATCACCGGCTGTACCTTTGCCGTGCAATTCGCGGCTTTCGTGGCACACCGTGCAAAATCCGCCATCTTCATACTCCTGAGAGTGGGCGGGCGTAGCTGTCTCCTTTGTTTGGTCGTTGGTATACGCTTCGCTCAGCAGATGTCCGTTGCACAACTTGCTGCCTGAGAAGTAGACTGTCTTGCCGTTCAACACGGGATAGGAGTTTTCTTGTTCCAGGTCTTGTCCCCAGGTGCTGTTAACTGATGCCAGCAAGCTGGCCAATTTGCCCGAAGCCACGTCAGCTTGATGAACAGCCTGCGCCGGTGCTGAGATTGGGGCAGAACTATATCCACAGTACTGGCCTACAGTAATAGTTCCATTTTCAGTCACAAGGCCTTCCTCTACATAATATGTATTTTCAAAAGCCTTGCTCGGGTCATTTCCATATTTACCCACAAGCAGTCCTGCGTATTGATTAGTGGCCTCTACACGTCCATAGCTGTAATTGTTGGTATTTTGGGGAGCAAAGCATTCACCAGCCAGACCGCCCACATTTTCTTTTCCTTTTACATTGCCCACATTCATGCAGTTGCTCATTCCTTCATTGTTGATGTCGGGGAATACATAGCCAACCAAACCGCCGACAGAGCTGCCTTCGGCCGTAATGTCTGCATAGTTTGCGCAAAAAGAGAGTCCTTTCCCGTAACCAACTATGCCGCCAATGTACTTACTGCTTTGACCTGAGCCCGTCACAGTGGCGCGATTGGTGCACAGAGTAATGGTGCTTCGTGACACGAGTCCGGCAATGCCGCCTACGTTGCTGCACCCCGTCACGCTACCTCTGCTTTCGCAGTTTTCCAATTTTGATTTTTTTGTGCCAACACCTAACACCAAACCCACATATTGCCCTGATTGTTCATTTCCTTCTTCATAAAAGCCCGTCACGTTTCCTTGCACAGTGACGTTCTTTATTTCAGCACCATCTACGTACCCGAACAACCCGAGATTGCTGCCTGAGCTGTTGATGTACAAGTCGCTGACAGTATGTCCGTTGCCGTCAAATATGCCTTTGAAGGGGTTTTCGCCACCAATAGGATTCCAGTTAGCCTCTGCCACGTTGTTTACAGCATCGGCTGGGTGACAAACAGCTTTCAAACTGATGTCGTTTGCCAGATAGCACTTGATGCTTTCGATTGGAGAGGGATTTGTCACTGCGTCATAAGCTTGCACTTGATTGTGCAACCATACTAAATGACCTGCCTTACTGAAGGCGTAGTAGCCATTAAACGGCGATGCCTCATCAGCCACAAGCATTGGCGCTTCGCCCTCAATATGTCCGCACACCGAGCAATATTTCACTCCGTTCTCATCGAATTCGGCAGGTAGGGTGTGCGGAATCATCTCTATCCACACGCCCGTTTCAGCATCTGCATCATCAGTGTAGGCATTTTCACAGATCGCCTCCTTAAAGTGTTTTTTGCAATCGCTGCAATACCAATATTCGTGGTTACCCGTTTGACTGCAAGTGGCAGCCTGTGCTGACACATGATTGGCAGTGTGTCCCTTGGCTGGTATATTCCAACTGTTCTCTGCTATTTGTTCGTTAGTTTCAGCGTTATAATATTTGTTGCATACCGAGCAGTGATAATAGCCAATGTTACCCGCAGTGGTGCAGGTGGCTTCAACTGCATCAACCTGCTGGTCTTTAGTGTGCCCCTCGGAGCATAATTTTGCCCCGCACCGGGTGCACTCATCCTGTGCATTATAGTCATGTCCAAGCGCTTTAGCTGTCAAATCGGTTACAATATGTTGCCCAAACTCGTCGCTCCACTGTTTGCCGCAGTCCGAACAACTCCAGTATTCAATGGTACCGTCGGCAACACAGGTGGCGGGCACCGCATCGTGATGTGTAAGGTTGTGACTCACAAAAGACGGGTCATTGCTAAAACTGGTTGCAGCCGAGTGGTCGCCAGTACAAGGTCCCGCTGCATACAACACGCTGCCGCCTATTACAGGATATTTGTCCTTTGGCTCGGCACTGATGTTCTGTCCCCACGTTTGCGTGCTGCAGTTCTGCTGCAACTGCCAGGTAAGCCAACCCGAAGTAAGCTGCTCTGCCGTAGGGGTGAGACAATTGGCAGTGTTATTAACTTTGTTATCTTCCCAACTAATGCAAGACTGCAACACAGGCACATCGGTCTGAGCCGTACCGCCAACATAAATATTGCCAGTATTGGCCAAGATACCGCTTGCTTTTACAAGTAACCCTTTGCCAACAATGACGCCCACAAGTTCAGATTGTGCTTTGAGGTAGATATTTCCGAAATTTGCGCAGTTACTGATTTCTACGTACCATGGTTCACCGAGCAAACCGCCAACTCCACAGTCATTACCTACTGGCTGTGTAATCTCGATATCACCATAGTTGGCACAATCTGTCAACTTTGCATGTCCATCGCCCCTTGAAACAATGCCCCCAGCCAGACCTCTTCCTGCAGTTATTTTACCATAATTACTGCAATTGGACACTTTTCCTCTAATATAGTAAATAATACCTGCTGCATACATACTGCTGGCCGTCACATCGGCACGATTTATGCAGTTCTTTGCATTTCCAACACAACTGCTTATGCCAGAAATTTCTCTTGTACCAGCAATACTGCCACTTATAACTTCTATATTCTCAAACGTGACACCACTGCCCGAACCACACACGGCGGCAATATAACTTTCGCCAACTATTTGAACGCTGGCCATCTTCAAATTTTTGACAGATGTTCTTGATGCGGTTGGTTTTATATATCCAAAAAGCCCTAAATTTGAACCTTTCTCGTCATTTATATAGAGATTGGATATTGTGTGGCCGTTTCCGTCAAAAACGCCATCAAAATGATGTTCACCCTTATACTGGTAAATGCCGTATTTAGCAATCGGCGTCCAGTTGCCTTTGCCCTCGCCACACACGGTAGAAAGGTCGATGTTGTTCACAAGTTGGGCACACGCCGTGGTGTGCACCACGTTGTCGCCACTCTCGCCATTCACATAGTTGGCATACCATTGGAGTTCCTCGGCTGTGGTAATGAGGAACGGACTTTCACTGCTGCCATCTCCTCCCGAAGGCTGAGTCTGCGCCCACAGTTGCGGAGGCAGCCATGCCATCATGGCAAAGGCCATGCATAGCAAATACAATACTCTCTTTTTCATATTCTACATTTAATTTGTTGTGATTATATGCCCACAAATATAAAGCATAAATCTTAAAACATGTGTCCGATTGCTATGCTTTTGTGTCCGATTGCTATCAAATAGGTGTCCGATTGGTACCAATCGGACACCTATTTCGTGTAAAATATGCAAAATGCGAGGTATTTGCGCTCCGCGTTCAGTCTGTCGTTACAGTATCATTAACTGAGACTCTTGCTGCCTTGTTGAACGCTCAAGCACTAAACGCAAGCACTAAACGCTACCAGAAAACGCAAGCACTAAACGCTACCTCTAATGGGGGCGACGCGTCTCGCGTCGGGAATTAAGGCAAAGGCTCACAGACAGAAGTGTAATTAGTGCTATCTGTGAGTCTTTATTTATTTTCCCGACGCGAGACGCGTCGCCCCCATTAGTGGTAGCGTTTAGTGGTAGCGTTTAATGGTAGCGTTTAGTGGTAGCGTTTAGTGGTAGCGTTTAGTGGTAGCGTTTAGTGG
>ERZ1026846.68-NODE-68-length-74375-cov-18.008194_pt1 | contig 74375 bp, 56 predicted proteins | sample MGYA00380153_ERZ1026846 | MGnify/ENA primary metagenome ERZ1026846 (study PRJEB33269, sample SAMEA4719789) | human gut metagenome | biome: human-associated habitat; feature: organic feature; material: feces | place: Cameroon | collected 2013-10 ...
TGCCATGATTGTACAGCCAATTTAGTGGGTATGGCAAGGATGCCATACCCTCCTATATGTAAAGATAATTCTGAACTGTTATTACTTGACCATTTAATATATTACTTTGACTTTGAATATATATTTTGTTGTTTTAGTAGGTCAGTAAAATTAAGTTTGTAGTTTTAGGTAAACAATAGGTTTTAGAGTTAGTAAAGAAGATATCAGGATAAAACACACACAATACGAGGGGCAGGAAAGAAACACCTGCTCCTCGTATTCGTTTATATATGTGTCAATTTGGTTATTTCCATATCGACTTTATAGTACGTACGCGTCCAGTGGCTGGCTTGCCATTGATGGTTATGCTATTGTATATACTCTTAGGATATACAAGCAAGGTTTGTGCCATGGACCCGTTGCCAGTAAACAATTCTACAGACGACTGGTCGATATAAAGGCGTAGTGTTACGCTATTGCCCTCGGTATTGAGCGGTGCTATTACCGATGGCAACGAGAAGTTGCCATTGAACGAAGTTTTGCCAGTCTGATTGTTGCGATGGGCAATAATGCTGTTTGTGGCAGCATTTAGTGTGTAGTCGAGGTGTTCGCCCTCTTTATTGACAAGAGATATCTCGGCATCATTGTCTATAGGCATTGTCAGTTCTACCTCATAGGCATTGGCGGCATCAAAAGCATTAGCTGTAAGTTCTTTCCATTCGCTTGCAGAAGCCCCAAGTTCCTTTACCACATTGCTGTATAAAAGCGGTTTGCCGTTGTATTCATGCAATGACAGTTCACGTGGTAAAGTAAATGCCGAACGCCATGGTGATACAGGCGAAGCTCCAGCATACTGCCAGTTGTTCATCCATCCTATATAAACAGTACGACCAGGTGTGTTGCTCCATGTAACGCCTGCATAGTTGTCGGCACCATAATCAAGCCATAACGGATAATCGAGTGCGTCGGCTGTGAACTTATTGCCGTCAAAATCGCCTACAAAATACATTGTACCACTTCCTATGGTGGGGCCACCAGGATTGACACTTACTATGAGCACCCACTTCTTGGTGCCATTATGATCCATCTGTAAAAGGTCAGGACACTCCCACTGTCCACGGTTGCATCTACTTATAGAAGTTGTGAATGTAGATAGTTTAGTCCAGTTCTTCAAGTCCTTTGATGCCCAGAACTGTATACCGTATTGCCATCCTAATGCCAGCGACATAATCCATTGCTTAGAGTCATCGTGCCAGAATATTTTCGGGTCGCGGAAGTCAGCCAATTCGGTATTCTTAATCACAGGATTGCCTTCATACTTTTGGAATGTAGCACCTCCGTCAGTGCTATATGCAAGACTTTGCTGCTGATATGCATCGGCTGACGTATATATAGCAACAATAGCATTCTTTCCGAATCCGGCTGTATTGTCCTTGTCTATCACAGCCGAACCAGAGAATATCATACCAAGTTCGTCGGGTGATAGAGCAACGTTTTTCTCTGTCCAGTGTATAAGGTCGGTAGATGTGCTGTGTCCCCAACTTAGGTTTCCCCAATCATTGCTCTTAGGGTTATATTGGTAGAACATATGATATGTGCCGTCAAGATATACAAGACCATTAGGGTCATTAATCCAATTCTTGGCTGGAGTGAAATGTATTTGTGGACGGTACTGCTCCGTATAGTTATCATCAGATGGCTGATTGGGAGTATCGGGAGTGTCGGGTGTTGTGGGAGCGGTTGGCAATTCTATCTCGCCCTCCGAATTTGAGTCGGTACACGCCACAAACGATGTTGCGGCAAATAGACAACAGGTTATAATAAAAATCGATTTGTTCATAATATATTCTATTATCTTGTTTTGAGATATTCAAGGCTGTTCTTTGCAAGTTTAAGCACATTGTCCTGGTATACATTGTTCTTAGGATAAGCACTTATGTTTGGTGTGCCGTTGTCGTTCTTCATTGAGAATTCGCAACCACCATTACCAATGCAGAGTACAGTGCCTTTGAAGTCGGTATTGCCCTGACGAGCCTCCCATATATTGAGCTGTGAAACCCAATCAATCTGTGAATCCCATGTAGCGAGTGGATATATTCCATATGTGTCGGTCAATATGCTGTAGCAAGCCATTTCCTGATTGCCTTGTCCGGTTAGTACAGCAGGTATGTTGAAGAATAGACAGTTGTGGTCTTCAGTCCAACCTGGTCCCTTCATGGCTATAAGTTTGGTACGGTCGGTCTGTTCTACGTCAATGCCGTTGTATATAGGGTGTGACGACATGTCAATACTGAACTTACCGCCAGGATTAAGTTGTACAGCCATCTTCCACACGTCTCCATTATATCCACCAGCAGCACATCCAATGTTCTTGTCGTTGTTCTGCAGCATATCAGTAGGGATGCGTCCAAGTGTACCTATATATACAGTAGAGTGTCCCCAAAGCAGCAGGTTGCCGCCATCCTTGTACCATTGGCGTATTGCAGGTGTTGCTGCGAGTACATTTGAAGGAATGTTCCATACATCAGCCTCATTACCTGTCTCAATGTCGCGTATCCAGAATAGTACGCGGAACTGTGCAAGGTCGGCAGTAGAATGGATATCTTTGAACGATACAAACTTGGCAGAAGCATACTGGCTATGTAGCCAAAGCCATGCCGAAGCCTCATCGTCATCACCATTCTGTATCAGTTCGTCTGCAGTAGCATAAGTGCTGAGGAATCCAATGGTAGTCTTGCCTATACGCAGCGACGATGATGTGGCAAGTGCTGTGCCCTTATCGTTTACGGCAACAATTGTAACGTTCCATGTATCGCCGTCTGAAACGTTGTTGATGGTGTATGATGTAGCACCAGCATCAAGAGTCTCGCTAATGTTGCGAATACCATTAGTGGCGGTAAGTAGCAAGCTTGTAGCGTCAGTAGCCTTGCTCCATGTTATCTCGGCATTGTAACCATCGCTAACATCAACCTGCTTCATTGATAGATTTGTGATAGATGTAGCTCCCTCGCGGGTGTATTCTTTCACTACTCCAGATGAAACATTTGTGCCGTCAGTAACCTTGAACACATACTCAAACTTAACGTTTGTTGGTACATTTTTCTGAACGTAAGTATTACCAGAAGCAACCTCGGTGGAGGTAAGAGTACCATCGCGGTAGGTGGCTATCTGCATACTCTCACCATCAGGCAGAGCATTCCATTGCCATACATAGTCGTCGTGCTGTAACTGGCCTGTTATGGATGAGGCATCGGGTGCGCTGACTATCATGTCGCTACGGTCGTAGTCGTTGCTTTGGCAGGCGGATAAGAGCACGATAGCCAATAATATAAATATATTAGAAATCCTTGTTTTCATAAATTGAATAATTGTTTAGATGTTAGAATTCATTCGCCAAGTTAGGGCAAAAGCTATATAGCAAATGCTTTTGCCCGTTGTGGCGTATCATTTAATATCCCTTGTTCTGTTTGTACAGTCCAGGAACGTAGTAGAGCTGGTTGTATGGTATCGGATAGAACTCGTTCTTGCCGGGTGTGTAGTGAGCATCCTTCAAGTATTGAGCGTATGTCTGTCCGTCGTATACATCGTTCTGTTCCTTTGCGAAGTAAGCGTTGAGTGTCTCAGAAGCTATACCCCAACGGCGCAGGTCGAAGTAGCGTCCGTTCTCCATAGCAAGTTCCAATCGACGTTCCCAGCGCAGACATTTGCGTGCTGTAGTTTTGTCCTGGAAGTAAGTCTCTGGATAGAGAGCTATTTCACACTGGTTTTCGGCATAAGCAATGTGCTTGTCTACAGAGTTCTTTGCACGTTGACGGATGTCGTTAATAATAGTGCGGGCCTCTGAAAGGTTGTCGGTCTCGATTAGAGCCTCTGCACGCATAAGCATAACATCGGTGTAGCGGAACACATAGTCGTTCATGGCGAATGCCTGCCATGAGCCATCGTAAGTCTCACCTTTAGAGCGCTGCGGAACTTCCTTCATAGAACAGTAGTAGCCGTAAGTGTTAGGTGTGCGGCTGTTTGCCTTTGTGAGGGTGTATTCCTTCTCATACTTGTATGGGAAAGTAGGCATACCGACGGTGTGGAACAAACGTGGATCCCATTTCTGAGCGTTTGGACTGCCATTGATAGGATAGTCGATGGTCTTGTTGTAATCGTCAAACTCAGGCAAACCGTTCTTTGTCTTGAATGCGTTAACAAGATCCTGTGATGGTTTGTGGAAATCCCATCCGCACGACCACATACCCCATACTCCATTAAGCATATTGCTCCAGTTGGCGCGTCCGTAGGTGGTGTTGTCTTCCTTGTAGTCAGAAGTCTGTACGGCAAATATACTCTCCTTACTGTTCTTTTCTTCAGGAAGGAAGATGTCACCATAATCCTCAAGATAGCCATAGTTGGGGTCGTCCTTCACCACCTTGGTGTATTCTACCACCTTCTGCATATATTCTTTGTTGATATGGTCGTAGCCGTTGGTAGCTTCGTAGCCATCACCATAGGCAAGGGTGAGATAGCACTTGGCAAGGTATGAAGCAGCAGCTATCTTGTTCACTCTATTCTTGTCGGTCTGCACATCGGGCAGCACGTCGTAAGCCTCCTTGAAGTCGTTGATAATCTTGCCGAACAATTCCTCGTATGTGAATTCGTCGTTACGAGTTTGTTCTTGGAGATTGTTGGCTGTAACATTCTCGTCAATCCAAGGCACTTGACGGAACATGGTTATCAATTTATAGTAGAAGTGGGCACGGAGGAACTTCACTTCGGCTACACGTTGCTTGCATGTTTTTTCGCCGAGTTTGTCGTTGCCATATTGCTCAAGCGAGAGCAAGGCACGGTTGCAACGGCTCACGGCACAAAAGAGACGATACCAAAGCTCGTCAAACTCGCCTGGTGTAGAGGTCATGGTAGACCATATCTCCATTGGGTGATAGCCTGTGTCGGTAGTGCCTGAACCTCCTTTAAGACAATCGTCTGAAGCCAAATCACCGTATGGCCAAAGGTTGAATGGATAAGAATACCAGCAATCGCCGAGCATAGCGTATGCTGAAGTAACCATTTGGTCGGGACGGTTGAATGCCTTGTCCTTGTCAATAACTCCCTTAGGTGACTCGTCAAGGAAGTCGCTGCATGATGTTGTAGTACCGAGTGTCAACATCGCTGCAAATATATATTTATATAGATTTTTCATTATTGTTAATCTTTAAATTGTTTGGAGCGTAATATTACTGTTTTCTATTCTACTCATTATTGTTTATATAGTAGGGTGGGAGTATTATCCCCACCTTATTATATATTAGAAGCCAACCTGTAGTCCGAACGACACTGATGAAGAGTGTGGATAAGCCCAGTTGGGATTCTCTGGGTCGGATATGGTGAAGCTGTTGCTCTTCCATGTGAAGAGGTTCTGACCTGAAACATATACACGAGCCGATGTCATGTTGAGCTTCTTCAGCAATGAGTCGCTGAAGTTGTAGCCTACTTGCAGTGAGCGAAGCTTCATCCAGTTGCCATGCTCTACGAAGTATGATGATGCACGTCCCTCGTCGCCCGTATTGTTGGTTGTGAGCGCAGGAATTGTTGACGATGTGTTATCTTGTGTCCATGCTCCAAGCAGTCGGTTGCCCTTGTTGCTTCCAGCGTCTGTTATGCTCCAGAAGTCTGTCTGGAATTTCTGATTGTTGTATACGTCTACACCGCACACGCCCTGGAAGAACATTGATAGGTCGAAGTTCTTATATCCAAGCGACACGTTCAAGCCCCAGTTGAAATTAGGTACAGGATTATAAATCCAAGTTTGGTCGTTGGCATCAATAGAGCCATTACCATCAAGGTCGGCATACTTAAGTCCGCCTATACGGGCATTAGGCTGACCTGAGGCAAGTACCTCTTCGCGACTTTGGAAAAGTCCGTCAACAACGTATCCCACTATAGAGCCATAAGGCTTCTTTGACTGTACAAGGTTCTCCTTCATTGTATGTGCATACGAACCTGTGGTTGTAGAAGGTAGGTATGTAACCTTGTTGCGGAAGAAGTCGATATTGGCAGATACGTCATAGCGTAGGCCATACTTTGTAGTATGACGATAGCCAACGTTAGCCTCCATACCTATATTGCGCAGTGATGGACCATTCGACCAACTTGCACCACCCTCACCCATTGCACCGAGATATGCGGGTGATATGAGCATATCCTTTACATCTTTAATATAAGCATCGACAGTTCCGTAGAGTTCCTGGTTGAACAAAGAGAAGTCGGCACCAACGTTATATTGTATTGTGGTTTCCCATTTCAGGTTGTCGTTGGCTGTCTGTGTGGCGCGGAAGCCTGATGGGAAAATGCCAGTGCCTTGACGGTAGAGGTCGTATGCAGTAGATGTTACACGGTCAGAGCCATAATCGGCAACATACAAGCCGTAGCGCGCTGTGTTGGATATTTCTTGGTTACCAGTCTTACCCCATGATGCACGAATCTTAAGATCGTCTATCCATGATGCCTTGAGGTTCTTCGAAAGACGATAGCCAAGTGTAGCAGCGGGGAAGTTACCATAACGGTTGTTCTTGCCAAAACGTGAGCTACCGTCACGACGTATGGTGAATGATGCGAGAACAAGGTCTTGCCAGTTGTAGTCAACCTTTCCGAAGAATGATGCCAATGTGTATCCAGAACCAATACCTGTTGCTCTCTCAATACCAGTTGCGGCATCTGGCCACATATAGTCCTTGTCTTCAATTGCGAATGTTTGTGCATATGCTCCCATATCCTCTACAGTCTGCTTGTGCAGCTCCATACCAGCAAGCACCGTGAAGTCGTGGTCGCGTGCTATCTTGAAGTTGTAGTTGGCTGTATTACTCCATGTCCAACGCACGTCATCGTGGGCAGAGAGTGTGGTGCTCGGAATATCATTGTTCACAATGTCCGACTTGAAGGTGTGGCTCATTGAGTGAATGAACGAGTGATAGTAGTCGAGACCGAAGTTTGAGCGGAGCATAAGACCCTTGAGCGGTTTTACGTCAACGTAAGCATTACCGAAAACACGCCATATCTTCAAGGCATTGTCGCGGTTCATATACATCTCGCGCAAAGGGTTCTGACGGTCGCTCATGCCACCAACCGGACCTCCGAATGTTGTTCCATCCTCTTCGTACACGGGTACGGTAGGTGACATCTTCAGTGCATTCTCCATAGGAGCGCAATCAACTTGCTTTGAGTAGGTGACAGTTGCATTCTCGCCTACACTTACTATCTTGTTAACATTGTATGTAGAGTTGAATCGTGCTGAGAAGTTCTCGAAGTTGGAGTATTGTAATATACCGTCGTTCTTCTTGTATCCGGCAGACAAGAGTCCGGTAAACTTGTCTGTAGCTCCAGAAAGGGAGAGGTCGTAGCTCTGCATAAAGCCAGTGCGTGATATCTCGTCAAGCCAATCGGTATCCGATATACGCATTGTTTTCTTGGCATTGATGTAACCATCGTATATACCATTGACAGTATATGTGTTATAGTTACCAGTAGAAGGGTCGTATGCCTTGATAGTGCGTCCGCTGGATGCGTTGAGATCGAGACCATAGTTACGGGCATAAGCCACAGGGTCGATGCCATCGTTGAGGGCAGCTTGTGCCATAGCTGTAGCATACTCGCGTGTATTGCAGAGCTTCATCATCGACTGCGAGTTGTAGAATTGTGCAGTGAGGTTTGTTGAGAAGTCTACATTGAGTTTGCTACCCTTCTTGCCTTTTTTGGTGGTAATAATAATTACACCATTGGCAGCACGTGAGCCATATATTGATGCAGATGCGGCATCCTTGAGCACTTGCATACTCTCAATGTCGTTCATGTTGAGCGAGTTGAGGGCTGTAGTTGTAGGCACTCCATCAATAACAAACAATGGATCTTGTGAAGAGTTGAATGAGCCAATACCACGTATACGAACAGTACCAGTGCCAATAGGCGAACCGTCGGTAGTGATAGTCATGCCTGGCACCTTGCCTTGCAAAGAGCGCATAGGGTCGGTATCTGCTGACGATTTTAGGTCTTTTGTGCTTACTACTGATACAGAACCAGTCAAGTCGGCCTTACGCTGCACCTGATAACCAGTCACAACTACTTCGCCCAATACCTCAGAGTTGTCTTGGAGCACAATCTTAAGATTCTCGCCTGCTTTTACCTCCTGATCCTTACATCCTATATAAGAAATGATAAGGGGTTCGCCGGGTTTTACATTGAGTTTGAAGTTACCGTCAATATCGGTAACAGTGCCCATATTTGAGGATCCCTTAACTTTAACTGATGCACCAATGATAGGCTCACCCGTGTTGTCGGTCACCGTTCCGTTGATGCCGTTGGTCTGAGCATAAATGCTAGAACCGGCAAGCATGAGCATACTTACTAAAGCTACTTTTGCTTTCTTCATAAGATATACGTTTTTTGTTTTGGTTTAAGTTTTTATTTGTTCTCTATTATACCTAATAAAGGTTTTTAGCTTAACAAGAACTGCGTTGTTGAGGCAGCGTCTTGTTTACGATTGCAAAGTTAGAGAATAAAATAAAAGTGATATTTCATGAATCGTTCACAAAATATCACTCATGTTACATGCAACAATCGTTGACAGTATAGTCAAAAATGTTGAGTTTTTCTTTTTTGTTACGTAAAATTAAACCTTCATTTCCTCTCTTACATCCGTTGGATACTTGTCATACTGCTTTTTGAAGCATGACGAGAAGTAGCCTGGAGTGGCAAATCCCACTTCGTTGGCTATTTCTGATACTGTCTTGTCGGTTGTCTTTAGCAGCTGCATGGCTCGTTTCAGTCTTGTTTCGCGCAGTATCTCTATAGGAGTCATGCCCGTGAGGGCTTTAACCTTGCGGTAGAGCTGAACGCGTGAGAGTCCTATTTCGTCGCCTATAACCTCTATCTTGAGGTTGGTGTTGCTCATGTGCTTATCCATAGCCTTGAGGAAGGCGTCAAGGAATCTGCGGTCGGGCGAAATGGATGTTGAATGTTGCGCTCGGCTTTTGCCGCTTGCCAGAGCAAGAATTGTCGGTAACTCCGATGAGGAATTTTGAGTTTTGAACAATTGGCGTAGTTTCTGGCGATTGGCAAGTAGCGAGGCTATGTTGGCAATAAGCAGTTCGGCACTGAACGGTTTTGTCATATACATGTCGGCTCCAGTCTGCAATCCTTCGATATATTGTTGCTCGCTGCTGCGTGCAGTAAGCAGAAGCACTGGAATGTGGCTTGTTGCCTCATGCTGCTTAAGGCGTGTACAGAAAGTAAGTCCGTCCATTACTGGCATCATCACGTCCGACACCACTATGTCGGGCACACTCTCTACGGCAAGTTTAAGTCCGCTTTGTCCGTCGGCAGCCTCTATTACATAGTAGCGGTCGAGCAACAATGTGCGCAGATAGGCACGCATGTCGGCATTGTCATCCACGATAAGCACTGTAGCGAGTTCATCGGCATTGTTATTTACAAGAATGTCATGACGACAGTCTTGTACTGACTTGCGGCTTGCTGTTAGTTGCTCATTAGTAGTTGCGGTCGTGTCGTCAACAGTAGCGCGGTTCTCGCGACGGAACAAAAGTACGTCACTTATAAGTCTTTGTAGTTGTCCCACATTGCGTTGAATAATGTCGATGAGTTGTTGTTTGTCACCTTTGCCTTCGGCAAGTTGGTTTATGGGTCCGGCTATAAGTGTAAGTGGAGTGCGCAACTGGTGTGATGCGTTTGTAAAGAAACGTGTCTGTTCGTCATTCAACTCACGCATACGACGGTTAGCACGACGTGTGACCTTTACGGCACGCCATGTGGTTGCAACAGCCACTGCCAATAGCAGTATTACGAGGAATGCCACGATGAGTAGTGAGCGCTGGATGTGATAGAAACCGAGATAAGTCTCGAGTTTCGACTGTATTGTTGCAAGATATTGGTTCTGTTTCATCAATGAGTTGCTGCTCAGCGATATGTCTGCAACATTTTGTGGCGTTACAACAAAGCTCTTCATGTTGTTCACACGTTCAAAGGGTTTTCCTTCAAGTATACGCAAGGCAAGAGCTATAACTTCCTCGCCATGAGTAGGATATATGTATGATGCAGAGAGTTGTCCTTTTTGCACAGCGTCTATACCCTCGCCAGGCAGTCCGTCAATACCAATGAAATGAATGTCGCGTTCCTTATGAAATTTTTTGGCAGCCTCATAGGCACCAATAGCTGCAAGGTCGCTATGGCAAAACACTACATCTACGGTCTTGCCTTCTTTTAGCCATTCTTGCATGATGCGCTTGCAATCGTCATACGACCACTTGCTTGGCACATGATGGTAGTCGATATCTGAATAACGGCTAATGGCTTCGCTGAAACCTTTATGTCGTTGTGCGGCAGGTGATATCTCAAGCGGTCCTGTCATCTCTAATACTATAGGTTGTCGTCCTTCCGTCTTTACACTATCGCGACATAGCATTGCTGCGTATTCCGCCATCTTGCGTCCTGTCTCAATGTTGTCGCCGCCTATATAGGCAGTATAGTCTTTCATCGCAGTAGTGCGATCGAAGAATACAATAGGGATATTCTTTTCGCGAGCGCGTTGCAGACTTCCATTCAGAGCATGATAGTCGTTTGGCGAAACCACAAGCAGGTCGACACCCTCGTTGATGAGGCTGTCTATCTGAAGGCATTGCCGCTCGTTGCTGTTGTCGGCATTCTTAATGATCACTTTTACGTCGGTGTCGTATAGATGTTGTGCAGAAAGCATCTCAATGTTGGCTTTCTCGCGCCAGCGTCCACCCACACATTGCGATACACCTATCTTATATTTATAGTTGCTGGTGCAACCAGTGGCGAGTATAAGCACTGCCAACATTATAAATAATGTGTTGTAAGTTTTGGTTTTCATATGTAAATGTTAGGTTTTATATGTTTTCAATGGCAAAGTTACAGAAAAATCTTATATCCTGTAGTTAAAAAAAAATGACTATTCGTTTAAGTATTGTTTCATTACGTAATTCTTGTAAGTTTAGGAAACATAAATAACATTCACATTATGATATAAAACGTACCTTTGCAGCAGAAATCAACTATCTACAGCTCACGCTATTTTTGGATAATTCTAAAAACCTATATAAAAATATGAAAAAGAATTTATTCAGCCGTACAGCGGCAACATCGTTTGTATTGGGGCTTGCAATGGCTGCCTCGGCACAACAGGCTAATTTCCTTAGCAACAACCACTGCATCTACCGTGTAGACAACTCACAGAAAGTGCTTCTTCTGCCGGTGCAAGAGAAGGCAGAGATGTGCAATGTCAAGGTGATTGACGGCAACAGTCAGGTGAAGGCATTCAACATCCGTCTCGCTTCAAACCACATCGACTATTATGTGCCGCTCTACATCAGCGAGTACAAGAACAGCAAGAACATCTCTCTCGACATTCATGTCAATGGCACCTATCGTAACGATGGTGGTGTTTCGAGCTTCACATGCTGGAAGAACATGAAGTATGCCGACTCATACGACATGACAAATACAGAGCAGTATCGTCCCGTCTATCATCACACTCCAGCTTATGGATGGATGAACGATCCTAACGGTATGTTCTATAAGGATGGTGTATGGCATCTTTACTACCAGTTTAATCCCTATGGCTCGCAATGGGAGAACATGACATGGGGACATTCCACATCTACCGACCTTATGCACTGGAAGTTTGAGGGCAAGGCTGTTGAACCTGATGCTTGGGGTACAATATTCTCTGGTTCGGCTGTAGTAGACCATAACAATACTGCCGGATTTGGCAATGGTTCTGTTGTGGCTATGTATACGTCGGCTGGCGAGAACCAGACACAGAGCCTTGCTTACAGCACCGACAATGGAAAGACTTTCACAAAATATGCTGGCAACCCTGTGATTACGAGCAATACACCCGACTTCCGCGACCCTCACATGTTCTGGAATGAGGATATAAAGAAGTGGAATATGATTCTTGCAGAAGGACAGCATATGAACATCTATTCATCAGCCGACCTTAAGGAATGGACTCTCGAGAGTCAGTTTGGTGCTGAGTATGGCAATCATGGTGGTGTGTGGGAATGTCCCGACCTTATGAAGATGCATGTACGCGGTACCGACAAGTATAAGTGGATGCTTATCTGCAACATCAATCCTGGAGGTCCGTTTGGCGGATCTGCCACACAATACTTTGTTGGCGACTTTGACGGCAAGAAATTCACATGCGAGACAGCACCCGAGGTGACACGATGGATGGACTACGGCAAAGACCATTATGCTACCGTAACCTTCGACAATGCTCCCAACGGACGTCGCGTGGCAATAGCATGGATGAGCAACTGGCAGTATGCCAACCAGGTACCAACCAAGCAGTATCGCTCGGGCAACTCAATTCCGCGCGACCTTGACCTCTACGAATATGAAGGCAATACATATTGCGGTGTAACTCCATCGCCTGAGCTTACAGCTGCACGTCCGAAGAAGTCTACTAAGACTCTGAGCGAATCGTGCGAAGTAGTTGTTACGCTCAAGGGTAGTGCCACCATCACACTCCACAATGACAAGGGCGAGCAGGTGGTTATGACATACGACGACAAGATTCGCACATTCACAATGGACCGCACCAAGAGCGGACTCAAGGACTTCAGCGACGACTTCGCTGCCGTCACAACAGCTCCCGTACATGGCAAGATGACTCACCTGCGACTCTTTATCGACAAGAGCAGCATTGAGGCGTTCGATGCCGAGGGCCGCATGGCAATGACCAATCTCGTATTCCCCACCAAGCCCTACAACAAGGTAGTCATCAAGGGTAAGGGCAAATATGCGGTGTATAATTTGAAGTAATGTTACAATAGTTGCAGAAATGTTGTATGATACATTTTTTGCAATCGGATGTAACAAATTTTATAGCATCTCTGCTGCACAAGTGATAACTTTGCAGCAGAGAAATATAAATAAATGAACTAATAACTAAAAAGTTTCATACACAAATGAGCAACTCAAACTCAAGCAAACTTACGCTCATCCCGGTGATGATAGCATTCTTCACAATGGGATTTGTCGACCTTGTCGGCGCAGTATCAAATAACATGCAGGAAGACTTCGGACTCTCTGATTCCGCTGCCAATTTCTTCCCGTCGCTTGTATTCTTCTGGTTTCTTATCTTCTCTGTGCCTACAGGCATGCTGATGAATAAAATCGGACGCAAGAAGACTGTGCTGCTGTCTATCATCGTTACAACTTTGGCAGTGTTCCTGCCACTCTTCGATAGCTTCATGCCTACCAAAGAGAGCCAGCTCTGGCTGATGTACATCTCGTTCTCGCTCCTTGGCATAGGCAATGCCATTATGCAGACATCAATCAATCCATTGGTGACAATGCTCGTTAAGGGTCACTTGGCTTCAACACTCACCTTTGGACAGTTTGTCAAGGCCATCGCCTCGTTCATTGCTCCGCTTATCGCAGCATGGGGAGCCACAACAGCAGCTCCTATCTTAGGACTCAGTTGGCGCATCCTTTTCCTCTTGTTCTTCATCATAGGCATGGTGGCTACATTGTGGCTCGGCATGACCCGCATTGAGGAAGAGCCTATCGAGGGCAAAGCTTCTGGCTTCGTTGATTGCCTTAAGATGCTTGGCTCACCAATCATCCTCCTCTCCTTCATTGGCATCATGTGTCATGTGGGCATTGATGTGGGCACCAACGCTGTTGCTCCGAAGATTCTCTTTGAGCGTCTTGGTGGTGCTGGCGACTCGCTCAGCCAGTTTGAGTATGCCACATCTCTTTACTTTGCTTTCCGTACACTCGGTTGCTTCACTGGTTCAATCCTTATGCGCAAGCTCAACATCCGCACATTCTTCACTATCATTGTGCTTATGATGGCACTCTCTATGGTAGGTTTCGTGTTCGGCACAGAGAAGTGGGAACTTTGGGCAGCTATCGCTCTTGTAGGCTACGGCAACTCAAATGTGTTCTCTATCGTGTTCTCTCAGGCTATGCTTTCCGCTCCCGAGAAGAAGAACGAGGTGTCTGGTCTTATGATCATGGGCTTGTTCGGTGGCACAGTGTTCCCGCTCTTCATGGGCTTTGCAAGTGATGCTGCCAAAGAAGCCGGCTCACAGTATCCGCAGATATGGGCTGCCGTGGTAATGGCAGTGGGTGTTGTGTATCTGCTCTCTTATATTCCGAAAGTTAAACAGTAATACGAAAGTTAATCAATAAAAACAACTAATATAATGAATACTAAATATGTAGTAGGACTTGGTGAGGCACTCTGGGATGTGCTTCCTGAGGGAAAGAAATTAGGTGGCGCTCCTGCAAACTTTGCATTCCATGCAGGACAGTTCGGATTGAACTCTATCGCCGTTAGTGCACTTGGTGAGGATAAACTTGCTGATGAGACCATAGAGCAGCTTGAAGAGAAAAAGCTACAGTATTGTATGCCGCGTGTACCTTATCCAACAGGTACTGTCCAGGTAACGCTTGACGATGAGGGTATACCGACATACGACATCAAGGAGAATGTGGCTTGGGATAATATTCCATTTAATGATGAGGTAAAGGCCATAGCAGAGAACACACGTGCTGTATGCTGGGGCTCATTGGCACAGCGCAACGTAGTGAGCCGTGAGTCGATATACAAGTTCCTTGATTCAACTCCTAAGGACTGTATGAAGATTTTCGATATCAACCTGCGCCAGAACTTCTATACCAAGGAGATTATCTGCGAGAGCATGAAGCGTTGTAACGTTCTCAAGATTAACGATGAGGAGTTGGTTCTCATAGGTCGTATGTTCGGTTATCCAGGTTTAGATATCGAGAACAAGTGCTGGCTTATCCTTGGCAAGTACAACCTTGATATGCTTGTATTGACTTGCGGAGTGAATGGCAGCTATGTATTTACACCAGGCTCTATGTCATTCCAGCCAACTCCTAAGGTAGAGGTTGCTGATACTGTTGGTGCAGGTGACTCGTTTACAGGTACATTCTGTGCCTCGATACTTGCTGGTATGCCGGTGACAGATGCACATAAGCGAGCTGTACATGTAAGTGCATATGTTTGCACACAGAATGGAGCAATGCCGATATTGCCAGAGGAAGTAAAGAACGTTTAAGGTTATTTGTAATATATAAAGAAAGGGCAATCGGATGATACTATCGCATCATCCAATTGCCCTTATTAAGTACCAATGGTACAACAATTTCTTCCTTGGTTTTATCCTTGAAACTCAGTACAAGGAATGCACTGCCTATATGGCGTGCAGTATCGGTCTTAGCTCCGGCTATATCTACAGACATAAGCCCCTCATGGTCGGTTTTCATCTGCCATACATACTGCTTGGCACTAACAATTAGTTGTTCGCGATAGCTGGCTGGTATGCTGTCTGGTCGGTAGAAAGCATCTACGTAGGCATCATACTTACCTTGTATAAGGTAGTCGTAATAGGCTTTGGCTGCGCGTCCGGCTATCTCTTCTGGCTTTGGCTCAATAGGTTTGCTGCATGAGGCAAAAGACAGGATGAAGAGAGTTAGGAGAAAGAAAAAAGAGTTTCGCATTTCCTTTTTTTTATTAACATAAAACGTAGGAGGCTATGGCAGCAATGCCATAGCCTCCTTATTATATATATGTTTTACTTCTGTCGTATAAATACATTGATAGGACAGCCGTGCATTGACCAGTTGTCGCGTATCTTGTTTTCGAGGAAGCGACGATAAGGCTCCTTGATATACTGTGGCAAGTTGGCATAGAACACAAACGAAGGAATCTGTGTGTTAGGCAACTGTGTGCAGTACTTAATCTTGATGTACTTGCCCTTGGTTGATGGTGGCGGATAAGCCTCAATCAAAGGAAGCATAACTTCGTTGAGCTTAGATGTGCCCACATGTGCCTTGCGGTTGAGGTAAACTTGCTTGGCAGTCTCGAGCACCTTAAATATACGCTGCTTGGTAAGAGCAGACGCAAAGATTATAGGGAAGTCAACGAATGGAGCCATACGCTGACGTATAGCGTTTTCGAATGTCTTGATGACAGCCTGGTCCTTATTCTCAACAAGATCCCACTTGTTTACAACCACAACAAGCGACTTGTTGTTGCGCTGTATAAGCTGGAATATGTTCATATCCTGAGCTTCTATTCCTCGTGTGGCATCAATCATAAGGATACATACATCCGAATTCTCGATGGCGCGGATAGAACGCATAACCGAATAGAACTCCAAATCCTCAGACACCTTGTTCTTGCGTCGGATACCAGCAGTATCTACAAGATAGAAGTCAAATCCGAACTTGTCGAAGCGTGTATAGATAGAGTCGCGTGTTGTACCTGCTATCTCTGTCACGATATTGCGGTCTTCGCCAATAAATGCATTGATAATAGAGCTCTTGCCAGCATTAGGTCTACCTACCACGGCGAAACGTGGAATACCGTCCTCAACTTCGTCCTTAACGTCAGCCTTAAGCTTTGAGAGCACAAGGTCTAATAAGTCGCCAGTGCCGCTACCAGTTGCCGATGATATACATTGTGGTTCGCCAAGGCCCAATGAATAGAACTCGGCAGCATCGTATATCTGGTCGTTGTTGTCGGTCTTGTTAGCCACGAGGATAACTGGAAGCTTAGTGCGTCGCAGAATCTGTGCTACATCTTCATCCCAGTCGGTAAGTCCAGTCTGAACATCAACGAGGAAGAGCACGAGGTCAGCCTCTTCTGTAGCCACGATAACCTGCTTGCGTATGGCATCCTCAAAGATGTCATCGCTCTTTACTACCCATCCACCAGTGTCTACAACAGAGAATTCACGTCCGTTCCATTCGCATTTACCATACTGACGATCGCGTGTAGTACCAGCTGTATCGCTTACGATAGCTTGACGTGTCTTGGTTAGACGGTTGAACAGTGTAGACTTTCCCACATTAGGACGTCCCACTATTGCTACTAAATTTGCCATGTTTTGTTTAAATAAGTCATTTGTTCCCTCCCATCAACGGGCGGGATTGGATGTGGTCTCTGCATCCTTGTTAATACATTTTCCGAAGCTGACCAACTCCGGCCCTTGCCTCTCTGGCAAGAGTATCCCCTCTTTTCTATTCAGGGGATGCGACAGCGAAGCTGTCGCATTTGGGAGTTTTGAGTTTTGAATTGTGAGTTGTTGCCTTCGGCAATTGTGAATTATGAGTTGTTCTGTTACGAATTCTTAACTCCTAATAGATTAATTCCTAATCGGCGTAGCCGATAATTCAAAATTCAAAACTCAAAATTCAAAACTCTTACTCCGGGTTATACCCAAAGTTGTCCAACTCTCTCTTCGAGCTGCGCCAATCCTTATCAACCTTCACAAATGTGTGTAGATACACACTCTTGCCAAAGAATTTCTCAAGCGACTTGCGTGCCTCTGTCGACATCTTCTTCAAAGCTACGCCCTGATGTCCGATGATGATACCCTTTTGCGAGTCGCGCTCTACATAGATAACAGCATGGATGTCGATGTTGCGGTCGGTCTCCTTAAACGACTCCACCTTAACCTCAACCGAATAAGGAATCTCCTTATCATAGTAGAGTAGAATCTTCTCACGTATAATCTCCGATACAAAAAAGCGGGCAGGCTTATCTGTCAGCTGATCTTTGTCGAAGAATGGGGGAGAGTCGGGTAACAACTCCTTGATACGTCGCATAAGCATGTCGACACCAAACTTGTTCTTTGCAGATATTGGTAGAATCTCGGCATTTGGTAATAGCGTATGCCACTTCTCTACAGTATCGCCAAGAGTCTTCTGGTCGCTTTGGTCTATCTTGTTGATGAGCAAGAGCACAGGTATGGTCATCTTCTTAACCTTGTCAAGGAAGTCCATATTCTTCTCTGGGTTCTCCACTACATCAGTAACATATAGCAGTACATCGGCATCTTGAAGCGCAGATTCCGAGAAAGCGAGCATTGATTCCTGAAGCTTGTAGTTTGGTTTCAACACACCAGGTGTATCTGAGAATACTATCTGGGCATCGTCTTCATTGACAATACCCATGATACGATGGCGCGTTGTTTGCGCCTTGAATGTGGCAATACTTATACGCTCGCCAACAAGCTGATTCATCAGTGTCGACTTGCCTACATTAGGATTGCCAACTATGTTTACAAATCCTGCTTTGTGCATATATTCAAAAAAAGTACTTTATGCAAAGTTAGTTATTTTTTTACATATACATAATTATTAATAGCAAAAAGTTGAAATAATAGTGTGAAGTATGAGAAAAAAAAGATATATTTGCATATACATTACCTATAAAACTAAGAATGAGATATCTATATACAGCAATCGTAGCGCTTTTAGCACTGCTGTTGCCATCTAATGTTATAGCCCAGGAGTTCGACAATGTCAGCATTGCCGACGCCTCTTCCGTATGTTCCATTGCACAAGACGAACAAGGTATATTGTGGTTTGGCAGCGACAACGGACTCTACTCATATGATGGCTACCGCACCATACCACATAACATCACTACAGATGGCTCGGCTGTTAACACACGCATCCATTCAATACATATGCAGCATAATAAACTGTATATGGCTACAGAGCGTGGACTAATTGTATACAATATAAGAAACGGACGCTATGAAGAGCAGCCTGAGAAGGCTAAAGGCGAAATACGTGCCGTGACATATTATAATGGCAGACTGTGGTTTGGCGGAGCTCAAGGTCTTTTTAGCTGCAATATGCAGTTGGGCGATATACGCATAGAGAGCAAGACATTGCATAATGTATACTCGCTGCTTGCCACAAAGTATGGTTTGCTTGTTGGTACAATATCAGGGTTAACACTATTTCGCCACGGCAAGGCTGCAATGCCTATACGCATAGGCAATGGAATGCAACCTCTTGTCAACGCTCTTCTTAGTGATGGCAATGCCGTATGGATAGGAACCGAGGGTGCGCTATACAAATATGACGGAAAGCATCTCGAGGCAATACCGGCATTATCGGGCAATTCGGTTAAGTCGCTATCTGCTTACGGCAATCTGATTTATGCCGGTACTGATAACGGACTATATACATACAACAAGCTTAACGGCACTATTGTATCGCATGCCTTACACGACTCGCGATCGCAACGTTCTATTGCCAACAACATAGTATGGGCTGTGTTTACTGATTGTTGGGGTAACATATGGGCTGGAACCGATCAGGGGGTATCAGACATCAAACGACATAAGTTCTTCAATTATATTCCGCTTGGCGACATAACCCAAACGGGCGATGGTAACTGTCTTCACCTTATATACAGAAGCACAGACGGACGTTTGTGGCTTGGCGGAACAAATGGACTTATAAGCTATAATGCCACAAAAGGTTTTATGCCCGACGATAAGGGCGATGTAACGTGGTATCGTCAGAACTCGCCTACACATTATATGTCGCACAACCGTGTTAGACGTGTCTATTCTGACAGCAACGGTACGGTGATAATATGTACCGACCATGGACTTAACATATACAATCCTGTTACACGACAGATGCGAAACATTGTCGTTACCGACCATTCTAACCGTTATAACACGGCATGGGCTTATGATATTGTGGACGACGGAAAGGGACGATACTGGATAAGCTCGTATATGGGTGGCGTATTTGTTGTAGACAAGCAGAAACTATTGACGGCAACAAATCCAACAATAATTGCCGACCGCCACTTTCTGAAGGAACTTCAAGGCATACATGTGTGGCAGCTTGTGACCGATGGACATGGATATGTGTGGGCACGAATGTACGACAGCGGATTAGACCGTATCAATATTAACACATTGCATGTGGAGCATATTGTTGGCAAAGATCAAAACGTAAACAACATATGCACCGATAATAATGGCAATGTGTGGGCTGCAATGCAAGGCGAGATAAGACGTTTTGGAGCCAACGGAAAGTCAGAGAGTTTCCGCATTGAGGGCTATACAGATAGTGCCATGCTGTGCGAGGTAGAAGGCAATATATGGATATTTATGGGGCAAGACTGCTGTATACTTAATCCGAAAGGCACGTCTACATGCTTCTCTATTCCAGGATTCCGCCCGCTTGCAGTATGGTACGACCGCACTTCACGTCATGTGTTGCTTGGAGGCAACGATGCTATAGTTGCTGTTCCTACAGAAAACATTCATAATCTACAACCCAAGACCAAGCGTCCGCAATTCCTTTTGTCGGCTCTGATGGTTGATGGCAAACCATATATATCCGAATATGGAGCGCCTACTTATCTGTCTGAGATAACACTTACGGCTCGACAGAACAATCTCTCGTTTATGTTGTCCGACCTTCCAATGTCGGGTAAACAACCGCGTATGTATGCTTACCGACTTGAGGGTGTTGACCATCAATGGCAGTATATGCACGGAGAGCGACAGGAAATAAACTATAGCGCGTTGCCTTCGGGCAAGTACACACTTGAAGTGCGCGAGGTTGATGGCTTGGGCAAGGCCGAAGGTATGGTTTATCAATTGCATGTAACGATTCTTCCACCGTGGTATCTCTCGTTATGGGCAAAGTTGCTGTATCTGATTATAGTTATGGCATTGATAGCATGGGCGGTAAACTTCTATATGATACGTCGACGTCTACGTGAGGAGCGCGAAGCCAAGCAGCAAGTTATGCAAGAATCAGCGGCTCGTTCGGCTTTCTTCGACAATTTGTCCAGACAACTTAAGCAACCACTTGGCTCATTGTTCGGCTCTATACTTGGTATGCTTCATGATGAGAACGACACCAATAACGTGCGCCTTCTTGAAAAGATGCGCCGTGATGTTGTAAATATGAACTCGTTGGTGTATAAGGCTCTCGATGTACAGACCATATCTAATAACGATAAGCCTGCAATGATAACTGTAGACATAGCCGACTTCTGTAGGCGTGCAGTAGATGATGCCCGACAAAGATATGGCAAGTCACTTGACATAGAATATCACACTGATGCGCCAACGGCATTTGTATGTGTTGATGTGGTTGGTATGCAATCTGTGTTAGACGAACTGATAGTCTTTGCTGCCGACAACCATAATGCCGACATGCCAATATCTGTTAGCGTAAGCTCAGCCGAAGGCAAAACATCGGTAGGTATAGGCATTCCGGGTATGGTTATAGCTAAGGCCGACATGCCGTTTGTATTCAACCGCTATTTCCATGTAACAGGTTCCAAGCAGCAAGCAGGTGGCAACACCCTTGCCATAATACACGAGTATGCCGAGCATAACAGTGGACATGCCATGGTAGAAAGCGATGATAACGGTACTGTAGTTAATATTGCATTTGCCACGGTGCAGACATCAACGGCACACAATGCATCTGTATCGGATACTACATCTGCAACTCAGACACCCGACGTCGACAGTGCCGATGCACGTTTGCTTGCCAAGATAACCGAAACTGTTGAGGCTCATGTGGCCGATTCCGATTTCAATGTTACACGTTTGCAGGAAACCTTAGGACTTGGTTCTAAGTTGCTGTACCGTAAGGTTAAGCAGATGACGGGCAAGACACCAGTTGAGTTTATACGCCAGATACGTATGCAGCGGGCTGCCATATTATTAAGAGAGGGCAGGTTCTCTGTATCCGAGGTGATGTACATGGTAGGATTCTCAAACTCGAGTTACTTTTCCAAGTGTTTCCAAAAAGCTTATGGCATAACACCTGCAGCATGGAGCACAGCCAAGCATTAGTTCATATAACAAACTTTTCTATTCGTTGAATATTTTTCTATACTATATATAATATGCGTACATTTGCTTCATCTAAAACTACAAAGATGAATTACCGCAAGGAACATTTCATTTATACACTGATGTGGATATTGATATATATATCGCCAGTGATGGGGATATATATGCGAATGTCATCCAATCCACATATAGAGTTCTCGTGGTACGAGATATTCAGTGCATGGAAATTCTATACTGTATGGCTTGTTATGTTTGCCGTACACAACTTTCTGCTTGCCCCTTTGCTCATCCTAAAACGACGCACCATATTATATGTAGTACTTAGCTTTACTGTTGTAGCCGTGGCAATGGGTACGCTGTGGTTTATGCGTCCCGAGTATCATCACCACCGATTGCCGCGATACAGCAGACACGAAAGGGTGTTGTACCGAGACAATATACCCGACTTTAGGCCTGAGGATGAACCTGAAGAGATGTTTGATGATGCATCTAAAGAACAAGCTAAAGGTCAGCGTTGTCCTCGTCGATTTTCATATCTGCGACCTTACGAGCCTTTCCCCTTCTTTGGACCTGGCGAACTTGTAACTGCCTTTGGTGGAATACTGCTTATTGGTATGAATCTGGGCGTTAAACTATATTTCAAGTCGCAGGAAGACTCCAAGCTTATGGCGCAGATAGACAAGCACAACTTGGAGCGCCAACTGGAGTATCTTAAGTATCAGGTCAATCCACACTTCTTTATGAATACGCTCAACAATATTCATGCTCTTGTGGATATTGATCCCGAACGTGCCAAGACTACCATAGTGGAGCTTTCAAAGATGATGCGGTATATTCTGTACGAGGGAAGCAATAGGCTAATACCGTTGCCACGCGAGGTACAATTCCTCAACAATTATGTGCAACTCATGAGATTGCGATATACAGATAAGGTAAGCATTCGTCTGTCGGCACCAAGCAATCTACCCGATAAGATGATACCTCCACTGTTGCTCATCATGTTCGTGGAAAACGCCTTCAAGCATGGTATAAGCTACCTTACCGAGTCGTTTGTATACATAACAATAGATGTGAAGGACGACCGTCTGAAGTTTGTATGCCGCAATAGTAAGCAACAGCCTACGGTGAAAGAGAAGAAAGAAGGTGGTATGGGATTGGTCAATGTGCGCCGTCGACTCGACCTTCTGTTTCACGATACATACACACTTAATATCGAAGACCGTGAGAGCGAGTATGAGGTAATTCTTGATTTGCCACTAACGTCACCCATCACTCAAGCTAATGGTAGACAACTGTCAACCGATATGCAAAACAATAACCAACAAAAACAGAATCTAAAATGATAAGAACACTCGTTATCGACGACGAGCCTCTTGCTTTGCAGCAGCTCGCCGCCTACACAGCAAAGATACCATTCCTTGAGCTTGTAGCACAATGTCTTAGTGCTATTGAGGCTCGTGAGATAATGGAGAAAGAACAGATCGACGCCTTGTTTGTTGATATCAATATGCCCGATATCAACGGCTTGGACTTTGTGCGCTCGCTTCAGGCACCTCCTATAGTTGTGTTCACTACAGCCTACTCCGAGTATGCGGTAGACGGATATAAGGTAGATGCCGTAGACTATCTGCTTAAACCATTTAGTTTAGACGATTTTCGCCGTGCTGCCCAACGTGTAAAGAAGCGTTACGAACTTGAGAATGTAATGCCATCGGTTGCACATACCGCTCCTATACAATCCGAGAACGAGGACGACACCATATTTTTTAAGACCGACCATCGTGTGGTAAGGGTCGATATCAATGACATAAGATACGTTGTAGGAATGGCAGAATACCTAAAAATACATCTTGATGGACAAAAGTCTTTAGTCGTACTTCTCAGTATGAAGAAGCTTGAAGAACGCTTGCCCGCCTATTTCTTGCGTATTCACCGCTCGTATATTGTCAATATGAAGAAGGTGATGGAGGTTACCAAGAACCGTATCGTTATGGATGCAGATACTTATCTGCCCGTTGGCGACATATATAAGGAGTCGTTATCGACATATCTTGCCGACAAGTATCTTGGCAGATAGTAGCAGAGGGATAGTGGGTCTTGTCCCAATCTTATTTGGGATGATTCCATACTATTCTTTAAAGTTGTCCTGTCCGTCAGTTTCTCCGTGCAGGGCTTCTTTAAACTTTTCCCAATCCTGATATCCCACAAGCAGCGAGATTTTATCAAGAATCTCACGCTTAGGTTTCTCTGTGCCCTTGATGTATTTAGACAATTTTTCGAGGGCAATCATCTTCTGCGGAATGAGCTCAAGTTTGTGCTCAGCCGCGTCAAAAAGTTTCTTCAGTGCGTAATTCATAATTCATAACCTACTGATAATGTAATATTTCGGGGCAAATGTACGGCTTTTTAATGGAAAAATAGTAATTTTGCAGACATATTTTTCATTCTTATAATCACTGTATGAAAGAATTAGCACTTAAGTACGGATGCAATCCGAACCAGAAGCCTTCACGTATCTATATGGAAGAAGGCGAACTCCCCATCGAAGTACTTAACGGTCGTCCTGGCTACATCAACTTCCTCGACGCTCTCAACTCGTGGCAACTTGTAAAGGAACTTAAGGCTGCAACTGGTCTGCCAGCAGCTGCATCGTTCAAGCATGTATCTCCTGCAGGAGCTGCAGTAGGTTTGCCATTGAGCGACACCCTTAAGAAAATTTACTTTGTTGACGACGTAAAGATTGAACTATCACCTATTGCTTGCGCATACGCCCGTGCTCGCGGTGCCGACCGCATGAGCTCGTATGGCGACTTTGTTGCATTGAGCGACACTTGCGACGTAGCTACTGCCACACTAATTAAGCGTGAGGTGAGCGACGGTGTTATTGCTCCCGACTTCACACCCGAGGCTATTGAGATACTCAAGGCAAAGCGCAAGGGCACATACAATGTGATAAAGATAGACCCCAACTATGTACCAGCTCCAATAGAGCACAAGCAGGTGTTCGGTGTAACATTTGAGCAGGGCCGCAACGAGGTTAAGCTCGACGATCCTGCATTGTTCGAGAACATACCAACAAAGGCAAAGAACTTCACTCCCGAGGCTATTCGCGACCTCATCATATCACTTATCACACTTAAGTACACACAGTCTAACTCTGTATGCTACGTTAAGGATGGTCAGGCAATTGGTATTGGTGCCGGACAGCAGAGCCGTATTCACTGTACACGTCTTGCTGGCAATAAGGCCGATATATGGTGGTTGCGTCAGCACCCGAAGGTAATGAACCTTCCATTTGTTGACGGTATACGCCGTGCCGACCGCGACAATACTATCGACGTATATATATCTGAGGATCATGACGATGTTCTGCGTGATGGTACATGGCAGCTATTCTTTAAGGAGAAGCCAGAGGTATTGACAATGGAGGAGAAGAAGGCTTGGATAGCCAAGAACCGTGGTGTGGCTCTTGGTTCAGACGCTTTCTTCCCGTTCGGAGACAATATTGAGCGTGCACACAAGAGCGGTGTTGAGTACATAGCTCAGGCTGGCGGCTCGGTGCGTGACGACAATGTTATCGAAACATGCGACAAGTATGGCATAACAATGTCGTTTACAGGTGTACGTTTGTTCCACCATTAATTAAATATATACAACTATGAGCAAAGGCGACGATATCGACGCTATCATTGCCAATGGCATTTCATGGGGACGTGGCGGTGCTTCTTCGGCGAAGACAGGCGACGGCAAAGTGAAGACAAAGGCAAAGAAGAAGCAATACATCACCGGTGCCCACGGCAGCGGATCGGCAAGGCAAAAGGCCAAATACCGCGAGCAGCGTGCCAATAGGCACAAAAAGTAATGTCGCAAGTATAACTTGCGCAGTGTTTGAATATGATATATCCCGACAAAACATCAATAACTTTTGATGTTTTGCCGGGATTTTTCTTACCTTTGCAAATAAGTACTTAACAACAGGAACGTATGAAAAGAAATATAGCCGTTATACTTGCCGGTGGCGTAGGCTCACGCCTCGGAATGTCTACACCTAAACAGTTCTTTAAGGTGGCAGGCAAAATGGTGGTAGAGCACACTGTCGACGTGTTCGAGCGCAATCAGCATATCGACGAGATAGCTATTGTGGCAAATCCTATGCTTATAAGCGACTTCGAGAATATTGTCTTGCGCAACAAGTGGCATAAGGTAAAGAAGATACTCAAAGGTGGCAAAGAACGTTACGACTCGTCGCTCTCTGCCATACAGGCATACGCCAACCAGGACGTCAACCTTATTTTCCACGACGCGGTACGCCCGCTTGTAAGCCAGCGTATAGTAAATGACGTGATAGATGCCTTATCGTCTCATCGTGCCATTGACGTAGCCATCCCGTCTGCAGATACTATTATCGAGGTAGATGGCAACGACTGCATAACATCCATTCCTGATCGTTCGCGCTTGCGTCGCGGTCAAACCCCACAGGCTTTCGACCGCCAAGTTATTGCCGATGCTTACGAGCGTGCATTGAAAGATCCTGAATTCAAGACTACCGACGACTGCGGTGTTGTGTGCAAGTATACCGATGAACCTGTGTTTGTTGTGCGTGGCGAGGAGAGCAATATGAAACTTACATACCGCGAGGATACCTATATGCTCGACAAGTTGTTTCAACTCAAGAACACTGAGCCCGAGAATACAGAACATGTGTCAGACGTGTTCCGCGACAAGGTTGCTGTAGTGTTTGGCGGAAGCTACGGCATAGGCAAATATGTGGTAGATATGTTGCGCGAGAGTGGAGCCACTGTCTTCTCGTATTCGCGTTCGGAGAACAAGGTGGATGTGGCACAACGCGACAGTGTGGCAAAGGCAATGATCGATGCACATGAGGCAGCTGGCCATATCGACTATGTTGTGTGCACAGCTGGTGTGCTCAATAAGGAACCGCTTGCCACAATGGATTACGAGACAATACAGAATGCGATACAAACCAATTATCTCGGCACTGTGAACGTGGCTCTTGAGGCTTATCCGTACCTGAAACAAACAGAGGGCAAGCTGATATTCTTTACATCAAGCTCGTATACAAGGGGTAGGGCGTTCTACAGCATATACTCGTCTACCAAGGCGGCTATCGTAAACTTTGTACAGGCAGTTGCGCAAGAGTGGGATGGAGATGGTATTAAGATTAACTGTATTAACCCTGAGCGCACAAAAACTCCTATGCGTCAGCAGAACTTTGGTATAGAACCCGACGACTCGCTGCTTATGCCAGAGAGGGTGGCAGAGGCAACACTTCAGACCTTGGCATCCGATTGCACTGGGCAGGTTATAGATGTAAGAAGACAGAAGGATTGATAGGGCGATATTTTAAGACAAGAGAAAAAGATGAATTATCTTGAACAATTCAAGCAACAGCAGTTGCGTCGCGCTCAGCTTAAGCAACTGACAATACTCGAAGAAATAGACCGCATCTGCCGTAAACATAATATTAAGTATTGGCTTGACGGTGGATCGCTTCTTGGTGCTGTGCGTCACAAGGGATTTATACCATGGGATGACGACATAGATATTGCTATGCCTTTAGACGATGCACGACGTTTTGCCGAGATTGCACCTGGAGAACTGCGTGAGGGATTGCGTCTGCAAACACCAGAAACAGAGCAGACACGCGAGCCTATAATGAAGGTACGCGACCTTAATTCCTTTTATGTTGAGGGCAATGAGGATTTCTCGAAGGATTATTCAAAGGGTTTGTTTGTTGATATATTCCCGATGATTGACTATCCCAATGTGTCGAAGAGTTTCTGCAAGAAGTATGGCAAGGGCATGTCTAAGTGTTATTCCATACTGCATCACTCGCATCAGTATTCGTGGCGAGCCTTCTTCGAGTTCTTCTTCTTTGGTGCTAAATATCTGTGGTACAAATTGCTTTGGAAGATTGCATTTGCCACTCGCGGCAAAGACACATATATGTCAAATATCCTTATAAACAATGGCTACGGCATTATGCACCGCAAAGACTCTATCTTCCCGCTGTCTACTATCAACTTTGAGGGTAAACCCTTTGCTGCTCCAGCCAATCCGGATGCCTATCTAACCGATCTCTATAAGAACTATATGCAGATTCCGCCAAAGGAGAAGCAGGTGGTTCATTCGGTGTTTATTATGCCCGATTTGATTTAAACTAATAATCTAAAATAATGGGCTTATCTACCATGCTATCTGTCATGATTGGTAAGCCTGTTTTCTGGTTCATCCAGAATATGGTGTGATGAACCTAAGAAATCGTAGGAGGTACGGTCTCCGAACTGTACCACGCAAGTGTGACTATATGGCAGGGCTTTAACAAAAAACCACAAAACACCGTGTTGCTTACGTCGCCGAGGCGGCGACGCTCCACCTATGGAACGGCGAACTCCTGTTCGCCGAGCAAGCAAGTTTGGTGGCAGATGCTACGAGGCATCTTATAAAGTTACTGAATTATTTTGTATTAATGCAAAGATATCTATTTTGTGGATATTTTGAAATGCCATACCTACATTTCGGTATTATTAGTGGAATACCTATTTTTGATGACGCTCCTAATTTGGTGGTTTCTCTTATGATTACTATTTTTGCACTCAGAAAAGAATCGTATTTATGCGGCCGATGTTGTGTTCATGCGGTTTATATAAAAGTTTTATAATTGTAAAGATAATATTGTATTATGATTATTGAAAAAGTTCATGCAAGAGAAATCTTGGATTCTCGTGGCAATCCTACAGTAGAGGTTGAGGTGTCATTAAAGTCTGGCATCGTTGGTCGCGCATCAGTCCCGTCTGGTGCCTCAACAGGTGAGAATGAGGCTTTGGAACTTCGTGATGGCGACAAGAGCCGCTATTGTGGCAAGGGAGTATTAAAGGCTGTAGAGAATGTGAATAACGTGATTGCGCCGGCTTTGGTCGGTTTCTCAGCCTTGGAACAGCGTGCTATCGACCATAAGATGTTAGAGCTGGACGGCACCAAGACCAAGTCAAACCTGGGAGCCAATGCTATTCTTGGTGTATCGCTTGCAGTGGCTCATGCTGCAGCCGAGTATCTCCACATGCCGTTGTATCGCTATATTGGTGGTTGCAACACTTACACCCTTCCCGTTCCTATGATGAACATCATCAATGGAGGTGCTCACTCTGATGCGCCAATCGCTTTCCAGGAGTTTATGATACGTCCTGTCGGAGCTTCTAATGAGAAAGAGGCCATCCGTATGGGTGCAGAAGTGTTCCATGCCTTGGCCAAGCTCCTAAAGAGCCGCGGACTTTCTACTGCTGTCGGCGACGAGGGTGGTTTCGCTCCGGCACTCAATGGTATAGAGGATGCGCTTGAGAGCATTTGTCAGGCAATCAAGGATGCTGGTTATGAGCCGGGAAAGGATGTGAAGATAGCAATGGACTGCGCTGCCAGCGAGTTTGCTGTTCAAGAGAATGGTGAGTGGTATTACGATTATCGCCAGCTGAAGGACGGTAAGAAGAAGGATCCCAACGGCAAGAAACTCACAGCTGCAGAGCAAATAAAGTTCTTGGAAGAACTAATCACCAAATATCCTATTGATTCCATCGAGGACGGTCTTGATGAGAACGATTGGGACAACTGGGTGAAGCTTACAGCTGCCATTGGCGACCGTTGCCAATTAGTTGGTGACGACCTCTTTGTGACGAACGTGAAGTTCTTGGAGAAAGGTATCAAAATGGGTGCTGCTAACTCTATCCTTATCAAAGTGAACCAGATAGGTTCGCTTACTGAGACTTTGGATGCTATAGAGATGGCTCATCGCCATGGCTATACAACTGTTACATCACACCGTTCTGGTGAAACCGAGGATACTACTATCGCTGATATAGCTGTGGCAACAAACTCTGGTCAAATCAAGACTGGTTCGATGAGCCGTACCGACCGTATGGCAAAGTACAACCAACTTATCCGTATCGAAGAACAGTTGGGAAATAACGCATCTTACGGTTACAAAAAACTAAAGTAGACGTGATTAATTATTGAATAAATCATAATCGAAATAAATGGGCATGAACAACCGTGATGGTTGAACATGCCCATATTTTATATATTCAAACGTAAGCACTCAATTGCTTCTGAGGAATTATTAATTATTTCTATATATCAACACTTGCATTGCGGATACGCTTGCTTGCCTTGTGATACTTTAGTGCTAGATAAGTGATAGGTTAAGTCTTCCAGATTAACCATCTTTAGTTGGCCTGTTCCGACAAGAACTTGATTCTGACAAGGCGGATATCGCGTTCTTCGTAGTCACCAAGCTCGTCCATAGCGTCGTCGATATTGTCGGTATCCGATTCGCGGAAGTATTCGTATATATCGTCCACCTGATCCTCGTCCATTACATCCTCAAGGAAATAGTCGATGTTTACCTTAGTGCCCGAGTATACAATAGCGTCAATCTCGTCCAGCAAGTCGTCGAAGTCGAGGTTCAGAGCCGATGCAATGTCGTCAAGCGGCATGCGACGGTCCAGGTAACCAATAATCTTAACCTTAGTCATCGAGTCCTTAGCCACGGTTCTGACAAACATCTCCTCAGGACGTTCAATCTCGTTATCGTCGCAATAGCGCTTGATAAGTGCGCAGAACTCCTTGCCGTATCTACGAGCCTTGCCTACGCCAACGCCTTGAATGTTGCGAAGTTCTTCTACAGAAACTGGATATAGAGTGGCCATCTGCTCGAGTGATATGTCTTGGAAGATGACATAACCTGGTAGATTAAGCTTCTTAGCCGTCTTTTTACGAAGGTCTTGCAGCATACTATATAGTGTAGGATCCAGTGCCGATGCTCCATGCTCCTCCTCTACGTCGTCGTTAGTTTCGGTAAAGTCGGTGTCCTCCACATATGTAAAGTCAGTAGGATTCTTCACAAATCGCTTGCCGGCAGCCGTAACCTTAAGCAATCCATAACTCTCTATGTCCTTGTGTATATATCCAGCAATCATGCCCTGGCGTATAACCGGGTTCCATGTCTTAGGAGGCATATCCTCGCCCATGCCAAATTCCTCGAGCTGGTCATGGTGATGCGATACAATATCATCAGTAGCACGTCCCTTAACAAAGTCGATGACATAATCCTGGCGGAATCCCTCCTTCATGGCAAGAATAGAGCGTAGCACTATGAGCAAAGCCTCTTTGCCCTCGCGCTTAACCTTAGGATGTCGGCAGTTGTCGCAATTGCCACAGTTGTCCTTAGGATATTCCTCGCCAAAGTAGTGCAGCAATATTTTGCGTCGGCATACCGACGACTCGGCATAAGCAGCAGTTTCCTGCAACAGTTGTTTGCCTATGTCTTGCTCGGCAACAGGCTTACCTTCCATAAACTTCTCAAGTTTTTGCAAGTCTTTATACGAGTAGAAGGCTATGCACATACCCTCTCCACCATCGCGTCCGGCACGTCCTGTCTCCTGATAATATCCTTCCAAACTCTTTGGTATATCGTAGTGTATAACGAATCGTACGTCAGGTTTGTCGATGCCCATGCCAAAAGCTATGGTAGCAACAATAACGTCAATGCGCTCCATAAGGAAGTCGTCTTGCGTTTGCGAGCGCTTTGCCGAGTCGAGTCCGGCATGATAAGGAGCCGCCTTAATCTCGTTGGCTTGCAGCACAGCCGCCAGTTCCTCCACCTTTTTGCGTGATATACAGTATACAATACCACTCTTTCCGGGGTGCTGTTTAATAAACTTGATAATCTGTTTATCTATATCCTTAGTCTTCTGTCTTACCTCATAATATAGGTTAGGACGATTAAAGGACGAGCGGAACTCCTTGGCATCAGTAATGCCGAGGCTCTTCTTAATGTCCATGCGCACCTTGTCTGTGGCAGTGGCAGTAAGAGCTATGACGGGAGCGTTGCCTATCTTCTGTATTGTGGGTCGTATGTTTCGGTATTCGGGGCGGAAGTCGTGTCCCCACTCCGAAATACAGTGAGCCTCGTCAATGGCATAGAACGAAATCTTGAAAGAGCGGAAGAACTCAAGGTTGTCTTCCTTGTTCAGCGATTCGGGAGCCACATACAACAGTTTGGTGCGTCCCTCACGAACATCCTTGTATACTTGCTGTATGGCAGCCTTGTTAAGTGAGGAATTGAGATAATGGGCAACTCCCGGCTCCTCGCTAAGGCCGTTGATGACGTCGACCTGATTTTTCATAAGAGCTATGAGTGGCGATATAACAATCGCCGTACCGTCCATAATAAGCGATGGCAATTGATAGCAAAGGCTCTTGCCGCCACCTGTAGGCATTAGCACAAATGTGTCGTTGCCTTCAAGCAAGTTGCGTATTATTGCTTCTTGTTCGCCTTTGAACGAGTCGAAACCGAAGTGATGTTTTAGTTGTTCGTTGAGGTTAATTGTCCCAGTCATAGTAGTAAGATTTAAAAGCAAAATCCTCTCCACTCCCTCCAGCGGGGTGGAGAGGATTTCTATTCTATTTTAGATGCGACTTCTCAAGTTGCTGCTTGGCGTAATCGAGTGTAACGTCAAACTTGTCCACCTTCTTTGAAGGCTGTTCGAACATAGCGTCCATAACAATCGATTCTACGATAGAGCGCAGTCCACGAGCGCCAAGTTTGTATTCTACAGCCTTATCCACGATAAAGTCGAGTGCGTCGTCGGTGAAGTTAAGCTGTATGCCGTCCATCTCGAACAGTTTTTTATACTGCTTGATGATAGAGTTCTTAGGCTCGATAAGGATGCGTCGCAGGGCTTCGCGGTCAAGAGGATTGAGGTATGTAAGCACGGGTAGACGACCGATAATCTCCGGAATAAGACCGAATGATTTTAGGTCCTGCGGCAATATATACTTCATAAGGTCGCTCTTGTCAATGCTTCTTGCGTTCTGTACAGAGTTAAAGCCAACGGTGTGAGCATTAAGACGCTGAGCAATTTTGCGTTCTATACCGTCGAATGCACCGCCACATATAAATAATATGTTGCGAGTATCTACGTGTATATAGTCTTGGTCAGGATGCTTGCGTCCACCCTTTGGCGGCACATTCACCATTGTTCCCTCAAGCAGTTTTAGCAAACCCTGCTGCACACCCTCGCCGCTAACATCGCGAGTGATACTTGGGTTGTCGGCCTTGCGTGCTATCTTGTCAATCTCGTCAATAAATACAATACCGCGTTCGGCAGCCGGCAAGTCGTAGTCGGCAACCTGAAGCAAGCGCGAGAGAATACTTTCTACATCCTCGCCCACATAGCCAGCCTCGGTAAACACAGTTGCGTCTACAATGGTGAAAGGCACCTTTAGCAACTTGGCTATAGTGCGTGCGAGCAGAGTTTTGCCCGTACCAGTAGAGCCCACCATAATGATGTTGCTCTTCTCAATCTCAACACCCGACTCGTCGTCAGGCTGCGACAGGCGCTTGTAATGGTTGTATACTGCAACCGACAGAAACTTCTTGGCCTCGTCCTGTCCGATGATGTATTGGTCGAGATATTCCTTTATCTCCGTAGGCTTAGGCACATCGGCAAGTTCCACATCAAACTTTCCGCCGCGCTTACGCTTGCCACCATCGGGTCCGAGCCCAGCCTCAACCACAATCTGATATGCCTGCTGTGCGCATTGGTCGCAGATAAAGCCGTTGAGTCCGGTAATTATAAAGTTGACATCCTTTTCTGCTCTTCCGCAGAAACTGCATACTTTCTTTGGCATTGCTATATTACTTCTTTCTAATCATTATCTGGTCAATCATTCCATACTCCTTAGCCTCTTCTGCATTCATCCAGTAGTTGCGGTCAGAGTCGGCCCAAACCTTGTCGAATGGAGTATGCGAGTGGTCGGAGATAATGGTGTAGAGTTCCTTCTTGAACTTCTGAATCTCTCTTGCTTCAATCTCAATGTCCGAAGCTTGTCCTTGTACACCGCCAAGAGGCTGGTGTATCATCACGCGACTATGCTTAAGGGCATATCTTTTGCCTTCCTGACCTGCCACGAGCAATACGGCTGCCATAGATGCAGCCATACCGGTACACATGGTAGACACGTCGGATGTAATGAACTGCATAGTGTCGTAGATGCCGAGACCTGCTGTAACACTTCCGCCAGGCGAATTGATGTAGATAGAGATATCCTTGCCAGGATCTACCGAGTCAAGGTATAAGAGTTGTGCCGAGAGCGTATTGGCTGTATAGTCGTTAATCTCGGTACCGAGGAAGATGATACGGTCCATCATCAATCGTGAGAACACATCCATCTGTGTAACATTGAGCTGACGCTCCTCGAGGATGTAAGGGTTGAGGTACTGAGCCTGCGCCTTCATCACGTCATCAAGCACCAAACCGTTCATGCCAAGGTGCTGTGTTGCGTACTTTCTAAAGTCGTTCATATCTTGTTTTTCTTATTGTTTTTCTGTATGTTGTATATATATAAGTAATGATAGAAGGCCATACAGCAACTATCTATATACAAAGATACAAAAAAAAGTCGGTTCGCTTATAATCTTACCATATATTTTTTTTATTCTTTGCATAAGGGTATTAAAAAAAATATGTAACTTTGTGCAAGCAATATTAATGATTTGCTATCAAATTTATTTATAAACCTAAAAAATTTAAATCTATGGGATTAAAAGAAGCAGTTGTATCAGTTTTTTCAAAGTATGCAACATTTAGTGGTCGAGCCACACGTTCGGAGTATTGGTTCTTCTATTTGTTCAATATTATCATGAGCTTTGGCCTTATTGCCGTATGCTCTATTATCGGTGCTATCTTCAAGGGCTTAGACGGAGCTACTGGTGGCTATATGGTTGGCATCATTCTTTATTGGATCTACGCCATTGCTGCGTTTATACCCGACTTGGCAGTTTCGGTGCGCCGTCTTCATGATACTGGACGTTCAGGATTCAACCTCTTTTGGGTACTTCTGCCTATAATTGGAGCTATTCTTCTTCTGGTATACTTTGTTACAGCCAGCAATCCTGGCGATAATGCTTACGGACCAGAGCCTGAGAAATAATAAAGCCGTTTTATAGACTGTTTTTACTGACATTATACGCTTACGCTTAAATACAAAAAGGGGGTGTGTCAAAAGTCAAACAAAGCATGCTGTTTAAACTTTTGACACACCCCCTTTATAAAAATATTGTCTCACAAGGATGCTTGCCACCCATTATCGAACAGCAACTTTCTTCACGCTACCATCGCTATACTTCACGATATTCAATCCCTTGGTTGGAGCAGACAATCGCTGACCATTTACTGAATAGCGAGCTACCTCCTCAACATCGGTAGAGGTTGTAGTCTTGTCGATGCCTGTTGCTTCGATTTCTACTATGCTCTCAAAGTAGTTGCCAAAGTCAGAGACACAGTAATCATCACGAGTTCCCATTGGTACATAAAGTGTGCATTTCTTGGCATCAACTCCTACGAATACATTAATACCTATTTCAGGTACTTTGCAATAGCATTATAATCCAAAGCTCTTTTTGGCTTGCCTCAACGTGTTTTCTCCTACCGTATATGCATAGCAGGCAGAAGGGATGAAATGAAGAGTTCCAAAATTCATATTCTTTGTTCCTCCCTTACTGATGGAAGTTACCAAAGCCTGTGGCAGATGATTCTTCTCCATAAAAAGCTGTAAGGACGAAAGTTCAGAAGGTTTGTCGAAGAACCTATCCGACCATTTGATTTCTACCGCCCAATAAGGCTTTTGTAAAGCATCGTTGATGCCTACCAAGTCTACCTCGCCCTGCGAACGCCCCATCTTCCAGTTGGCATAAGCAATGTGCCCCTTTCTTGGAATCCATTGCGAATAGATAGCAGTTTCAATCATATCTCCGATATTGCCATCTATCATCTTGATAGGTTCAAATAGTGCACACCTAAGCGAAGGATTCGTTAGATAAATCTTAAAAGTAGTTTGACGTTGGAATCGCTTTGCCGTATCGTCAGTTCTTGTCACAATCTTTATCAGAAAAGCAGCCTCAAGATATTGGATGTACTTGCGAATGGTTTCCTTCTTTACTCCCGATTCTTTCGACATACTCTCATACGAGAACTCCATGCCACTATGATAAGCAATCATAGTAAACAACGAGTTAAGCTCTTGTACATCAGAAATGCCATAAAGACTCGGCAAATCTCTCAACAATACCTTATCTACAATATCGTGGCGAACAAACTGCCCCGGGTCTTCCTGCATTCGGGAAGAAAAAGCCACCTCAGGATAACCGCCATAATTGATGTAGTCGAGGAAGAGATTGTTAAGCTTATCAATATCTATCGTACTATAGATATCGCTCTCTATCCCATCCCATTCCACCTTGGATTGGCGCATCAGATGCTCATATTTCTTAAGATGGATATACTCGAAGAAAAGCAACGGCGGCAGATTGAAATCGGTAAACCTGCCCGCTCCGCTTTCGTTGCTGCTCTTTTTCAATGCCGCAGCAGCAGAACCGGAAGCCACAAACTTCACGTTGTGATAAGTATCTACCAGGGATTTCAGATTGATTTCCCAGTCTTTGAGATACTGTATCTCATCGAAGAAAACATAAAAATCTTCCTGGCTGTCTTCCTTATCCAATATCTGTTTTGCCAAAGAAAACAACTGTTCCAAGAGGATATTATTATAGATAGGAGTTTCCACCGAAACATAGATGATATTCTGAGGCGATACGCCCTCGTCTATCAACCGCTGGATGGAATGATAGAGCATCACCGTCTTACCCACTCGGCGAGGTCCCATCAAGATGAGGGCACGCTGAATGCTGACATCCCTTACCAGTGGATAGAAGATGTCGAGATAGAGGCGAGGACTCATCTCCTGATAGTAAGAAGGTATCCTGCCCTCCGTCCACCAAGGATTGTCTATCTTCAACCTACCTAATATCTGTTTCTCTAAAAGTGCCGTATATTCCATAATTCTAACTATTTTAGATTGCAAATATACAGATAATTCTCTTAATATGTATGTTTTGGTAAAAATAAGCTTGAGTATTTAGGTTTAATTTGCAATTTAAGGGTAAAATGAAGATAAAAACGTGCATATTAAGAAAGATGAAGCTATAATTTGCCTATTATGTAGATTAATATGTACTTGTAACTTGTTGAGTACCAGCAATAAAAATAAGGTTTACAAATTAAGCATGTTTTAACAGGCTTAATTTGCATGTAAGCGTATCCGCGATGGGCCTTGTCCATATTTTTTTATCTCTTTACCTTTGCTGCGTGAATAAAAAATCTAATCAAAAAAATATCGCTCAATGATGAAAACTTGAGCGATATTTTTTTTGACGTGTATATACTAGCATCGCGGATACGCTTACGAGTATTGAGGGGTAAAAGCGTAATTTTGCAATAGCAATTCTACAAAAAAATAACAGGAAACAGCTTGATAAACCGAGGTTTTATCGCGATGTTTCCTGTTTTTTGTAGTAAGAGCAAACTAAATTACTTTAGCACCTTAATGCTCGTATTGTGATTGCCTTGGCGCAAACGAACGATGTAAGTGCCGCGCATGAGTGAGTCAAGGTCAATGCATTCGTTGTTGTTAGCCGTAGTGTGTAGCACGCAAACGCCCGAAATGTTGTAAACAGCTACCTCAATAGGTTCATTGTCGCGTCCGTTTACCCACAATGAGTTACCCTCCTTTTTAGCTTGTAACTTGTTGTCGGCTGCAACGGTTGAGGCAACGCCCGTAAGGTTGTTCATGCTGATAGCGGCCACTTTGCCCGCTTGATTGTTAACGTGCAGCGTAGCCTCGTGAACAGTAAGGTTGTGGTTGTCGTCGTAGGTGTACACCTCCACTTTGTAGTCACCGTTGGCAATGATTAAGCCGAACGAACCTATATAATCCATGCTTTTAGCGTAGCCATTGTCGTCAATCACCTTAAGGCCGGCCACTGATAAGCCCATAGCATTCCAGTCAATAGCTTGGCCTTGTGCGTCGACAAATGCCAGCGAGGTGAAAACATGATTGCCAGTAAAGTCAATATTAAAAGTGCTCGAATTGTCTTTAACGTCAATCTGTCCGTCAATGTTGTACACGATTGCACTATTTTTATAGTTGAGGCGTACATATTCTACTTTAAAGTCATAGTGTCCTTTCAGCATCTTCCACGGGCTAATGCTGTTAAAAGAATAGCATTCACCGTTATTCCTTTCAGTCAGCACAAATAGGCCGTCGTAAACAACATATACTTCGGCGTACGTTAACTTGCCCGCAGCGTCGTCAAGTCCTGTAGCGCTGAGGCGTACGTTCACGTAGTCCTCGTCGGCAGCGCTCACCATGTTCACGTTCAAGTCATTGCCATCGCCCATCACCGTAAAGGTTTTAGTAGGCATTTGCACGTAGTACATATCGCCATTCTCTTGGAAGCCAATGTAGCAAGCCTTGTATTCGCCAGGTTGTAGCAGCAGTGAGTTGCCGTAAGTACTAATTTGCTTTTTGTCAGCCATACGCATCAGCAATAGTTCGCCTCCGTAGCCAGGTGCTGAGTTCTCGCCATCGTAAGTAAAGGTAACCTTGCTGAAAGTTGTAAAGTCAAAAGTCAGCGCCCCATTAGCTGTAACTTGTGAGGCCTTCAGGGCATATTCATTTCCGTCGAGCGTAGTAACCCCTTTCACCCAACCCTTGGGCAAATAAATGGTTTGTGAGTAAAGGTTGCTGCCCTCGTCGTGGTTCCAATCGTAAATGTGGAGTGTAGCGTCGTCAGTGCTCAGTGTGTTGTCTTCCTGGTCATCGACTTCTAACTTTTGAGCTGTTGTGGCCCAATCAATCACAGTTTGAGGGTAACGATCCTCCTCCTTCGTTTTCACCGTAACATCGTACTTGTAGTATTCCGTGTCAAAGTGAATCGTTTTTTGCTGAATGCCATTGTCAACATTTCCTGTCCACTTGTAAGGCATGATGTAGTCCGAGTTGCTACTAACTTGGTAGGGGAGCGTTTTAAGCTGATTGTTGTTAGCGCCAGTCAGCTTCGATAGGTAAATGCCACCTTTGCCCTCATCGTTGAGCGAAACGAGTTCTTCGCCAACAGCAAGTTTATAATCTGCAGCCGGTTGGCCGTTAGGTGCAATCGCTGTTACCGTGTAGCCAGCGTAGTTTTGTGGCAGTAGTGTGTAAGTAGCCACCTGGGGTTGTGCGTCGTTAGTAACGTTAAAGGTTTGCTCAGGTCCGAAGTCGTAGAGGAATGATGGACTGGCAAAGCGCATACTCAGCTTGTGCTGTCCAGCAGGCATCAGCAGTGAGTTGTTGGTTTCGCTGTCGTCGTAACCTCCGTTATTGTACTCAAAAGATACGTTATCAACGGAAATTCGCTCACACTCCAACGTCAAGTCTTTGGGTAGGGCATATTCCATTTTCACTTTGCGCCATTCAAGCGGTGCAATGGTGTAGTCCAAGTCGCCACTGGGTAGCGTTTCAAGGTGTACAACGTAGGGGAGCACACCCAAAACCCCAGCTTCGCTGTTGGCATACAGTTTGGCTTTAACGTAAAAATCGCAAACCTTTGCAGCTACGCTCTTGTCAATAAATGAGCGTAACACCAGGTCGTTGCCATCGTTGAATGAGGTGGTTTGTGTATCTCTAAAATCGTTTTGAGCGATCGCGTACGACACGCCAAAGTCAATTTCCTGCGTGTAAAGCTTGTTCCATTCGTCAGTGTTGAAGTTCTTAATGCGCAGGGTAACAAACTTTTGTTTTGAGTAGTCAATAACAATAACGGTGTTGTCGTCATCATCATCGTAGAGGTTAATTTCTGTTCCAGCGTAGCCCTTTTGGTTCGGGTTAATGTATATGGGCCAAGGCATGATGTCGCCTATTGACTGCACCTTGTAATAGTGAGCCTCGCCTTGTGCGTTGCTGGTAGTTACGAGCAGCGAGTCGTATGAGTAGGTGTAACCCTTCCTTTTAAGGGTGAGCACCTCAGCGTTGACCATAGGCGAACCATCGTGGTTCTTCAGTGTGCAAGTTACCTCTTTGCCCTTGTTTTGCAAGTCAAGGTCGAAGCTGTTGTTGCTGTCAAGCGTATAGTGGTAAGTAAAGCCCTGATAGTTTTTCAAAAGGCAGTTTACGCTCTTGTTGTAATCGTCGTTGCCAACGTAACCAATGACGGCTGGCAGTCCGTTCGCCAAGTTGTAAGCGCCCACTTGTCCTTCAGTTACCGTTTTGCCATCTACCCCTGTAAGGCTGTTGAGCGTAACAGGAATGCGTCCGGTAGTAAGGTCAACGCCGATGATTGCGGGCAAGTCTATAGCTCCATTAGCCAGCTCGGCAATCGTGTTGCTAACATTGCCAAAGTAGTCAGAATTTACCCCGCAAGTAATTTTGTAGCAACTCTTGTCGGTGTGAAAAAACAAATTCTTTTTGCTCTCGCCTTTATATAGAATTGTGCGGGTAGTACTTTGTCCGTCGTTGTAGAATACCGTGAAACTCAACGGCTTGCCACTTAAATAGTTGCGTTGCAGTTGGGTAAGGTGCTTGGTAAAATCGAATTGGAAGAACTGAGCAAACTCAAAAATCGCATTAACGGCTCGCCCTTTGTCTTCAGCGCGAACATGAAATTCGGTGCTTGCGCTAAAGCGGTAAGCTGGCTGTCCGTTGTCGTCAACGTCGTACTCATCGCTTTCGTACATAAGGTTAAAAGTTGCTCCATTGTCGTCCAAACTTTCGTAAAAGCCGTCGGGCAAATCAAACGTAACGTAGCCGGTGGCATCGGTTGTTTGATATTGAGCATCATCGTAGCCTATTCTTAATTTAACATTGGCTACATTGTGTTCTTGCATGTCAGTAACATGCAGTTTAAGCTTGTCGGCCCATGAAGGCGCAAGCCCTGTCACAAGCAGTAACATGAAGAGTAGCAATCTTTTCATAATAGCGTGTGTAAGTTGGTTAATACATTAAATTAGCAGACTTGTTATTTTTACAAGAAAGCAAGTCGTTGGATAACAATAAATTATCCAATGCTTGTATGTGTCAGGAAATTCACTTACCTTAGTGCTGCTTAAAACTCAAATAAAGAATATCTGACATATGGCAAAGATAAACATAAAATCTGAGAAAATCACTCCTTTCGGAGGAATTTATTACGCAAACAAGGCTTTCTATGCGCTTTCATTTGACAAAGTCATCAACGGCACTCTTGGTGTTCGCAGTTTTGTCAAGAATAAAGAAGTTTTGTCTTCCACTTTACCACAGTATGCGCCAAATGGACAAAGACGGCATGACAAAGAGTAATATATATTAAATGGCAAAGTAATATATATTTAAATGGCAAAGTAATATATATTTAAATGGCAAAGTAATATATATTAAATGGCAAAAGAATATATATTAAATATGCAAGTAGTATTATAATGACTTTGGAAGGCAAATAAATCCTCTTTTCCTCCGTTCTTCTTATCCAAGCTTTTCATCCATAAACTGCGGTTTATCGATGATGGTTCTTCGTGCTTTTTCGTTCATATCTTGTTTACTTATAGTTCAGTGTTAGGCATAAAAATTTTCTTCCAAAAGCCTTTACATATTTGCCAAATCCTTTGTTTATGGGCGTTTAGCCATGTGTTTGTCCGTTTTGTTTTGTCTTTTGTCTAATTTGTGGCGCTCCATATTAGTCAATGCTTGTAATTTTGCAACCAACGAAAAACCTATCCGTTTCAAATCTTCAAGAGTAAGAAAACAAGATCAGATAAAGTTGTTCTTTAAGACAACCATTATCAGTAAAAGACAAAATTTAAACCAAACCATAATTTACCTAAACGTTTTGAACATGAACCAAACAAAAGGAAACAAATCCACAGGACGTTTCGCGTTACTTATTGCCGGACTGCTTGCAACATCAAGCTTGTCGGCATTTGCGCAGAACCGCATTGTAAAGGGCAGCGTTGTGGATGCCAACAATCAAGAACCTCTTATGGGCGCCACTATTATGCTCGATGGTGGCAAAACTGGAGCCGTTACAGATATAGACGGCAACTTCTCGCTTACAGTTCCCGAAGGAACCAAGCAAATCTCTGTATCATATATAGGATATGTAGCCAAGACCGTGCAACTAAAGAACGGTGTTATGACCATACAGCTCGACTCTAACGACAAGCAGATAGGCGAGGTGGTTGTTGTTGGTTACGGTACTACACGCAAAAGCGACCTTACTGGTTCGGTTGCCACTGTCAAGGCCAAGGATTTCAACAAAGGCTCTATATCATCGCCCGAGCAACTTATTAATGGTAAGGTCTCGGGTGTACAGATTATGTCGAACTCTGGTTCGGCAACCGCGGGAAGCACTATTCGCGTACGTGGTGGTGCCTCGTTGAATGCATCTAACGACCCGCTTATAGTTGTAGATGGTGTGCCTTTGGAGCTTGGTGGCATATCTGGTGCCGACAACTTCCTTAGCATGATTAACCCACAAGACATCGAGTCGATGACTGTATTAAAGGATGCTGCATCTACGGCTATTTATGGTTCGCGAGCATCCAACGGTGTTATTCTTATAACAACAAAGAAGGGCAGCGACTCGAAGCTCAACATACAATTCTCGTCTACCAACACCATGCAGACACGTGCACAGATGGTGGATGTATTGAGTGCCGACGAGTTTCGCAATGTTATAAATGCCCAGGGCACCGATGCTCAGAAGGCTTTGCTTGGCAATGCCAATACCGATTGGTTTGACGAGGTATATCGCACAACATTATCTACCGACAACAATCTGTCGCTTTCGGGCAACATCGTAAAGGGACTTCCGTTCCGTGCATCCATAGGTTATGCCAATCAGAATGGTATCATTCGCGGCGACAAGTCGGAGCGCTTTACCGGTAATCTTGTGCTCAACCCCAGCTTCTTTAACGACCACCTAAAGCTTACGCTCAATGCCAAGGGCTCTATAGCCAAGAACTCGTTCTACAACGGCAATGCTATTTGGGCAGCGGCTACATTCAACCCCACATTGCCAGTATATTCTGGTTCGGACAAACTTGGCGGTTATACCGAGTCGTTAGACGCAAGCGGCAACCCTATCAATACATCAGCCGGACAGCGCAACCCGCGTGGACTTGTCGACATGTATGATGCTGGCAGCGATGTAAAGCGATTTATAGGCAACTTTGATGTTGACTACAAGCTCCACTTCTTTCCAGATGTAAAGCTGCATGCAACAGTAGGCACCGACATGGCAGAAGGCAAGGGACACACACGTATACCCGACTATGCGGCATCCAACTACTTTGATGGCGGATACAATTACAACTACGGTCCACAGAAGAAGCAGAACAATCTGCTTACCGTTTACGCCAACTACGGTCACTACTTTGAGGAGGCAAAGAGCAATGTCGACGCAACAATAGGTTACGATTATCAGTATTGGAAGTCGACATCGCCAGAGACAGTAGAGTATAATATGGCTGGCTCGCAGCTCAAAACCCACAAGGCAGAGGACTATCGTCATACATTGTTGTCATACTATGGACGTGTAAACTACTCGTACGATGGACGTTATCTCCTTACAGCAACAATGCGTCGTGACGGCAGCTCACGCTTTGGCAGCGACTATCGTTGGGGTACATTCCCTTCTGTAGGCTTGGGTTGGACTATCAGCAACGAGAAGTTCCTTAAGGACAACAAGATACTGAGCAACCTCAAATTGCGTGCTTCATACGGTGTAACCGGTCAGCAGGAGGTAGGTGGCAATTATAATTATCTGCCAGTTTACACATACAGCGCATCGGGAGCCGAGGCTTATGTCAATGGAACATGGATTAACACCTATCGTCCAGAGGCATATGTGTCTAACCTTAAATGGGAGACAACCGACTCTTGGAACGTAGGTTTCGACTTCGGATTCCTTAAGAACCGCATCTCAGGCTCGTTCGACTTCTACACTCGCAAGACCAAGGACCTTATAGCAACAGTTCCGGCTGCAGCTGGCACACAGTTTGGCAAGACCATCACCACGAATGTGGGCAATGTGGACAGCCATGGTATTGAGGTTACACTCAATGCCACACCAGTGCAGACCAAGGATTGGGAGTGGAATCTTTCGTACAACTTCACTTGGCAGAAGATGAAGGTTAAGAACCTTTCATTGGTTAAGAGCAACAGCGAGACCAATATGATTGTAGGTCCAACGGTTAAGGACCAGAACCAGATTCAGGTGCTAACCGAGGGCTATACACCTAATATGTTCTACGTATACAAGCAGCTGTACGACCGCAGCGGAAAGCCAATAGAGGGAGCATATGCCGATCTTAACAACGATGGCGTAATAAACGAATCAGACCGTTACCGTTACCACTCGCCGATGCCCGATTACATCATGGGTCTATCTACATCTCTGCGCTACAAGCAATTGACACTCGGCATGAGTTTCCGCGCCAACATAGGCAACTATGTATACAATTCTACAGCTATGAACACCGGAGCATGGGAGATGGAGACTTGGGCCGACGGATTGCAGTTAAATAATCTCAACCGCAGTTATATGAAGACAGGCTTCAAGACACGCCAGTATCTTTCAGACTATTATGTGGAGAACGGCTCGTTCCTTAAGCTTGACAACATCAACTTGAGCTACAACTTTGGCAAGATAACCAAGTGGTGCTCGTTGTCGCTATCGGCTATGGTGCAGAATGTATTCTGCATAACCAACTACTCGGGTGCCGATCCTGAGGTGCCAAACGGAGTAGACAGCAGCTTCTATCCAAGACCAAGAACATACACCCTGAGCTTGGGACTGACGTTCTAAGGGAAAAGTGAAAAGGGAAAAGTGAAAAATGAAAAGTGAAAAGTGAAAAGGGAAAAATCCTAATGCTTTAAACATATACTAAAAAGAAACATAATGAAACTAAAGAATATATTATATGGTGTGATGATGGGAACATCGCTGCTGACACTTAACACAGCCTGCACCGATGACCTAAACCAATATCCACACAACGAAACCACCTCTGAGCAGGTGTATACCAATATTCAGAACTATGAGTCGGTACTTGGCAAGATTTATGCCTCGATGACTGCAACTGGCCAGGAAAGCTCTGGCACAGACTTCTCATCAAATCATGGCGAGAACTATATGCGTATGTACATCAACCTTCAGGAAGGACCAACCGACGAGATGGCATACTCGTGGCTTACGGGCGACGATATGACCAACATATCCTTTATGAAGTGGGACGCCAACGACACATGGGTGAGCGATATGTACTATCGCATATATTACAACATCACGCTGTGCAACGAGTTCTTGCGCAACTGTTCCGACTCAAAGATATCTTCTTTCTCGGATACCGACCAGCAGAAGTTGCGCCGCTATCAGGCAGAAGTGCGTTTCATGCGTGCCTTGTTCTACTATCATGCTCTCGATCTCTATCGCAACATACCGTTTGTAACCGAGAACGACCCTATAGGATCTTATGTTCCACCACGCTACACACCGCAGCAGACATTCGATTATATCGAGTCGGAACTTAAGGCATGTGTTGACAATATGGCTTCAAAGGACGATTGTCCTTACGGTGAGGCATCGAAGGGAGCAGCCTATACATTGCTTGCAAAGCTGTATCTCAATGCCGAGACTTATATCGGTACAGCCAAGTATACCGAGTGTGTAGAGGCTTGCAAACAGGCAATAGCACAGGGCTACTCGCTCAACAGCGATTATGCACAGCTCTTTAACGCCGACAACGACAAGCGTACCAACGAGATAATCTTTGCATTGCCGCAAGACCCAGACCACTTGATGACCTATGGATCTACAACATATCTTATCTGTGGCTCGACAAGCAGCACATCAACAGCACAGAATGCAGCCGATCTTGGCGTGGCTTCGCCTTGGGGTAACTTCCGTTCGCGTGGCAACTTGACTGCAAAGTTTGCCGATGGAGATAAGGATCATCGCTACATGTTCTTCACAGACGGACAGCAGCAATATATCGACGACTTTACCAATCAGCAAGATGGTTATCTATTTACCAAATGGACCAACCTGAAGGACAACGGTGAGGCGGCATCTAATACAGCATCTTATGGAGCTGCAACCGATTTCCCATTGTTCCGCCTGGCAGATGTATATCTGATGTATGCCGAGGCCGTAGTACGTGGAGGCAACGGTGGAAGCCGCGAGCAGGCACTTCAGTATATCAACGATCTTCGCAAGCGTGCCTATGGCGACGCAAGTGGAAACATAAAGGAGAGTCAGCTAACCAAGGAGTTTATCATAGACGAGCGTGCCCGCGAGCTTTACATGGAAGGCTATCGCCGCACCGACCTCATACGTTTTGGTCAGTTTACCACATCTTCTTATATATGGGAGTGGAAAGGCGGAACCAAGGATGGTATGGCTGTAGACAATAAGTACAACTACTATCCAATACCGTCGACCGACCTTACAGCCAATCCAAACTTGAAGAACGAGGGATATTAATAGAGAGCCAAACCTTAGCTACTCCCCATATGAAGGGGAGTGGCATGGGTGTTGCAATCGTTTACATAATCTAAATCAATAATAGTAATTATGAACAAGATATTCAATAAGATATTTCTATACCTTTGTGTAGCGTTGTTCTGCGCAAGTTGCGACAACGACGGCGACACAGTTTATGTAGATGGCATGGCGCCTTCGGAGCTTATTGCCACTGCATCAGACGTAAAACTTGATATTAGTCAGCGTGCCAAGATAGTGTTGCAGCTTGGATGGAAGAATCCTACCTTGCTGTCGAGCGATGTTAATAATCCTGTAACGGGCGATTTGCTTAAGACATATGTTGAGGCTTCAGCCTCGGAGAACTTCGCCAACGCAACATCAACAGCAGTTACATCGCTGTCAAAAGCATATACAGGTACCGAGCTCAACACACTTGCCAAGAGCCTTGGCATCAATGTTAATACTGCCGGACAGATATATTTCCGCATCAAGTCGATGCAGGGCGACAACATGGAGCCACAATATAGCAATGTGTGTACAGTAACCGTAACACCTTACTTTGTGGATATGACCAAGCTTGCCGTGCTTGCCTTTAACAAGACCGATACTATTGCCTACCTGCATTCGCCCGAGGCTGACGGTGTATATACTGGCTATATGAACGCAACTCCTTGGCTAAATTGCTGGTTCTACGAATATTCTGGCGACACTTGGGGCAACTATGCAGTAGATGGTCATGCCTTCGAGATATCAAGTGCAAGCGATGCATGGAACTGCTGGTTTGCTGACGGAAGTGGAGCATGGTTTGTAAAGGTAGACACAAAGGAGATGGAGTGGAGCGCAACCTTACTGTCGCAGCTACGCGCTAACGGCAACAACATGACTTACTATAACAAGCGTCAGCAATGGGGCTACTATATCACAACTACTGCAGCTAACGAGAAGGTGACGATAGATGCCGATGCCAAGGAATATAACAAGACTACACGCACCGACTATGCCGAGGAGAAGACTCTGCACTTTGCGGCTGCCGACGGAAAACTGTCACAGGCTTCTGCATCAACAGAAATAAACATAGCCAAGGCTGGCACATATACAGTGATTGTTGCTGCCGATGGCAACGGATATCTTACATATTCGGTGGTTGAGGGCAAGGTAGACTTCACTGCAACAGACGAGCCTGAGACAAAATATCCTGCTGAACTCTTTATGGTGAACAAGGACGACGTGTCTTTGGACCTCGCTCATCTTGCAAAGACGGGCGACACAACCTACAGCGGAACATATACTCTGACCGCCGATTGGGAGAACTTCAAGATTGTAGACCGCGAGAACTCAGTAGTATATGGTTCTGATCCAAGCGACCTCTATACATTATCTTCGGATGCCGGAGCATGGAACATATGGTTTGACGATGGTGTAAAGGCAGGTGAGACCGTGAATGTAACAGTCGACCTGAAGACCTTGAAATGGAGTTACAGCGTGGTGAAATAACAATAAAAGAAAAATAAATTATGAAGAAATCATTCCTTAAACCGCTTATCTTCGCTGCTTTGGCGCTTTTCACGTTCTCTTCGTGCAGCGACGACAACGATACAATTCCACAGACAGAACCAACCTACGACATGACAGGTTTTGCCAAGGGTGCCGACGTAAGTTGGCTAACACAGATGGAGGCATCAGGCAAGAAGTTCTACAATGCTAAGGGTACTGAGCAAGACTGTATGGCTCTATTGCGCGACCTCGGCGTCAACTCTATCCGTCTTCGTGTATGGGTAGACCCCTCAGACGGATGGTGCAACAAGAAAGATGTGCTGTTAAAGGCATGGCGTGCCAAGAATCTGGGTCAGCGTATAATGGTTGACTTCCACTACTCAGACTCATGGGCAGATCCAGGACAGCAGAATATACCTGCTGCTTGGAACGACTATAAGGACGACCTTGAGAAAATGAAGACAGCCGTAGCTGACCATACCAAGGATGTGCTTAAGTATCTTAAGGACAACGGAATTGACGTGGAGTGGATACAGATAGGCAACGAGACACGTGTGGGCATGCTTTGGCCGCTCGGTCTTGTTAGCAACAATAAGTTTGACAATTATGCCGCCCTCAACAATGCTGGATATGATGCAGCCAAGTCGGTTTATCCCGAAGCGCAGTGTATCATACACATCGATAAGGGCAATGAGATTGGCGCTTTCACTTGGATGTTTGACGGATTGAAGGCAGCTGGAGCCAAGTGGGACGTTATAGGCATGTCGCTCTATCCGGAAGACGACAACTGGCAGAAGGCAACCGACGATTGTCTTGCAAACATATCAACTCTCGCCTCACGCTATAACACTAAGGTTATGATATGCGAGATAGGCATGCCTTGGGACTCGGATAATGCTGATGTAATGATGAAGAAAATGGTAGATGGATGCAAGGCAAAGACAGAGTGCCTGGGCATATTCTACTGGGAACCGGAATGTTACGGAGGATGGAACGGATACAATAAGGGAGCGTTCGACTCTAACGGCAAACCCACCGCTGTATTGGACGCATTCGGCAGCAATGTGGTGAAATAAAAGAATATAAGAGTTGCTACTGGTGGCTGCGGCAGACAACTGTCGTAGCCACCTAATAAATACCTAACAATAAAACAATGAAGTTTATTCTATCATTTTTATTCCTATTGTCATTCTCGACAACCCAAGCCCAGACTCGTCTGCTTGGTGGTGACATCTCACTTCTGCCTACCTACGAAAAGGCAGGAACAAAGTTTATTGACGCAAATGGCAAGGCTCGACCATTGCTTGATATTGCGAAAGACAATAAATGGAACGCGGCTCGTGTACGCCTCTTTGTCAACCCCGCAGATGCTCCAACAGAAAATAAAGACGAGGGTGTTTGCCAAGACCTCGACTATATCACTCCGCTATGCAAGCAGATTAAGAAAGCTGGTATGAACCTGATGCTCGATTTTCATTATTCAGACACTTGGGCAGACCCTGGCAAGCAGTTCACTCCTAAAGCATGGATGAAATGCTCACCAAGCCAATTGTGTGATTCTGTTTACGAGCATACAGCAAATGCCTTGAGACATCTTAAGAAGAACGGTTGTGCCCCAGACTTGATACAAGTGGGCAACGAGATAACCTTCGGTATGCTTTGGCCTACGGCAAAGACCGACCCGTTTAACGAAAAGAACTGGGATGTGCTTGCTGATTTGCTGAAGAGTGGTGTGCGTGCTTGTCGCGAGGTGTGTCCTAATGCACGCCTCATCATACACACTGAACATGCGGGAGATTGGGACGCTACAAAGAACTATTATATGCGCTTGCGCAACCATAATGTGGACTACGACATAATAGGATTGTCTTACTATCCTATGTGGCATAAAGACATACCCAACCTATCGCGAACACTCGACTCACTTGCTGTTGATTTCCCTAATAAGGACATTATGATAGTAGAGACTGCATTCTATTATTCTCACGACAACGACAAATGGGCAAAGTCAATGGATGAATACTCCGACCTGTATGCTATATCAGAAGATGGTCAGGCGCAATTCACGAAGGAACTTGTGGATATGCTTAAGAAACATCCTAAAGTAACGGGTCTATACTGGTGGTTCCCCGAAGAGAACGAAAACGGAAAGAAAGTCATTGGCAGTTGGATAAACCGTGGACTCTTCAACAACCACACGGGAAAGGTGGTAAAGGCAATGAAAAACTTTGCCGATTATCGAAGCAATAACGATTAATAGTGTGACTAACAAAATCCAGATATGAATAAATTGACATTACTAACCCTTGCGCTTGCCACATCGGCTCTTGCTGCCTCGGCCCAGCGCAACACAATAAATCTGAAGACATGGCAGTTCTCACGCGACAGCGTAAATTATAAGCCTGTGAGTATTCCACATGATTGGGCAATAAATGGACCTTTCGACAAGAAATGGGACTTGCAGTTTGTTGCCATAGAGCAGAATGGTGAGACCGAGAAGACAGAAAAGTCGGGACGTTCGGGTGCTCTGCCTTGGATAGGACGTGGCTTCTATAAGACAACAATTGACTTGAAGAAGTTGCCTAAGACAGCTGTTCTTGAGTTTGACGGTGCCATGGCCGATCCTCATGTATATATTAATGGTAAGCTTGCCGGACATTGGGCTTATGGATATAATGCCTTCCGTGTGGATGCAGCGCCATATTTGAAGAAAGGAAAGAACGAGATAAGCGTAAGCCTTAACAACCGCGAGGAGAGTTCGCGTTGGTATCCAGGCGGTGGCTTATATCGTCCGGTACAACTTGTAACCAATTCCGATGCCGCAACAATCAATTCGTGGGGCTGCTATTTCCGTACAGAGTCGATAGGCGAGGGCAAGGCTGAGGTTAGTATTTGTACTAATATAAATAATGTAGACAAGACACTGTCGGTAGAAAATCAGCTTGTGGATGCCACAGGCAAGGTTGTTGCACAGTTTAAGTATGGTGACTTTGATGCTCAGGGAAATGTTGTGAAGACGCTAACCGTGGACAATGCGCAACTTTGGTCGCCAGAGACACCTTATTTATATAAGCTCGTTACACGTCTGTATCGCAACAAAAAGCTTATAGACCAGACACAGCAGAAGGTAGGTATACGCACAGTGCGTGTGGCACAATATGACGGTTTTCAGTTGAATGGAGTTTCGCGTAAGATAAAGGGCGTGTGTCTGCATCACGACCTCGGTCCGATTGGCGCCGCAGTAAACAAGGCAGCACTCATCCGTCAGATTCGCACGATGAAGGATATGGGTTGCGATGCCATTCGCACGGCTCACAACATGCCTTCAACATGGCAGATGGAAGTATGCGATTCAATGGGAATGATGGTGATGGCAGAGAGTTTCGACATGTGGATTTATCCTAAATGCAAGAACGGATATGCGCTCAACTTCAAGGATTGGGCAGACAAGGACATCGAAAATCTTGTGCTCAACCACCGCAACCATCCTTCAATAGTGATGTGGAGTATTGGCAACGAGATACCAGAGCAGTGGAGCGAGGAAGGCAGAAACATCTCGAAACACTTGCAGGACCTTTGCCATAAGTTCGACCCTACACGTCCGGTGACACAAGGTATGGATCGTGCCGAGGATGCCTTGAAGTCGGGCTTTGCCCAAGTGATGGATGTGCCTGGTTTCAACTATCGTGTGCATAAGTATGATAATAACATCAAGCAGTTGCCAAAGGGATTCCTTCTTGGTTCGGAGACTGCCTCGACTGTAAGTTCGCGTGGTGTGTATAAGTTCCCTGTTGAGGCTTCCGACTCGAAGACATATACCGACGGACAATGCTCAAGCTATGATGTGGAATATTGTCCATGGAGCAATCTGCCAGATGATGATTGGCGAATGCAGGACGACCGCGATTATACCATTGGCGAGTTTGTATGGACAGGCTACGACTATCTTGGTGAGCCTTCGCCATATGACGAGTATTGGCCTTCGCGTTCAAGCTATTTCGGCATTTGCGATCTTGCAGGATTGCCTAAGGACCGCTATTATTTGTATCGCTCTCATTGGCGCAAGGACGATGCAACACTGCATGTATTGCCACATTGGACATTCCCAGGCAGAGAGGGAGAGACAACTCCAGTTTACTGCTATACGTCATGGCCATCGGCAGAGCTGTTTGTAAATGGCAAGAGTCAGGGTAGGATAGTGAAGAATCCTAACACACGTCTCGACCGCTATCGCTTGCGTTGGAACAATGTGAAGTATGAGCCGGGCGAGATAAAGGTGGTGGCTTACGACTATGACGGAACCGCCAAGGGCGAGAAGATAATACGCACAGCTGGCGCTCCAGCCCGTATCGTGCTGAAAGCCGACCGCAACAGCATATCTTCAAAAGGTGAAGACCTCTCGTTTGTCACAGTATCAGTGGTTGACAAGAATGGCACACCGTGTCCTACGGCAACCAACAATATGAAGTTCAATGTGTCGGGAGCGGGCAAATTCCGTGCAGCCTGCAATGGTGACGCAACCTCGCTTGTAGCTTTCAATTCTACAGAGATGCCTCTATTCAGTGGCGAATTGGTTGTGGTTGTAGAAGGATTAAGACATGGTACAGCTATGCTTAGTGTATCGGCAGATGGTTTGCCAACGGCAACATTGCCTATTGAGGTGGAATAAATAATAATAAAAGGCTATGACATTTGTGCCATAGCCTTTTATTATTAGTACGTGGCAGATGTTTTTCTGCTGTTTCTTATTAATTATTTGGCCAACTTAACCTGCAATTTGCCCACGAATATGGCACTCTTGCCATTCTGGTCGTCGGGAATCTTCTTACCATCGGCATTTTCTATATATTGCAGAGTTTGGAAGAATGTGTGCGAGTGTCCTCCAAGAACAATGTCGATGTCGTGGTTGGCTGCAATCATCTTATGGTCATCCACGTTCTGGTTCATAATCCAACCAAGATGCGACAGGCATATCACGAGGTCGCACTTCTCCTTATGCTTGAGCATATGAGCAACATCGTTGGCTGTCTTTATAGGGTCGAGATATTTCACGCCCTCGCATTTAGTAGCATCTACCAGGCCATCCAATTGAGGACAGATACCAAATACACCTATGCGCAATCCGTTACGTTTGATGATAATGTAAGGCTTAACGGTACCCTCGACAGGTGTGCCAGTGAAGTCGTAGTTGGCGCATACGATAGGAAACTCAGCCATACGGAACAAGCGAGCCATATTCTCCATACCAAAGTCGAACTCGTGGTTGCCTATTGTCACGGCATCATATTTCATGCGGTTCATAAGTCCTATCTCAACATCGCCCTTGAACATAGTATAGAAAGGTGAGCCCTGAGAGAAGTCGCCCGAATCGAACAGCAACAAGTCAGGATTCTGTTTGCGTTCCTCGTTGAGCATAGCAATGCGGCGTAAGAAACCACCTCGTCCTGCCACAACAGTATCGGCAAGGTTAGGGTTGAGAGGCAATATGCAACTGTGCGTATCGTTGGTGTGAAGAATCTCCAACGTCTTGGTCTTCTGAGCCGACATTGTAGTGGCAATACAGAAGAGCGATATTATAAGTAATAGCTTTTTCATATAAATTCAAACATCTTATTTCTTGACACTTACACGTCCCTCAACCTTAGCCTCAACAGCTTTGCCTTCGGCGTGCATATCTTTAAAATATTCTTCGATAAGGAAACGTGCATTATTCTCCTCGTTCTGTGGCGACACAAAGTTGGTTTTCTTCTTGAAAGCCTCGAGGTGGTCGTTGCCTTGTGCCAGATAGTCGATAGTGGTAATGCGGTAAGAGGCATTAGGGTCTACAGGCTTGCCGTTGATGGATGCCGACAACAACTTGCCGTCTTTGCTAATCTCAAGACGTATGCGGTGGCTAACGCCTTCGCCTCCAACCATAGCCATTTGGCCAAACAATTCCATAACGTCGGTGCCGCTAAGTGTAAGAAAACAAATCTTGTTCTCAAACGGAGCAATGTCAAGAATATCGCCACGTGTTACATTGCCTTTGCTAAGCGAGGCGCGTATGCCTCCCATATTGTAAACGGCAAAGTCGGGCTTCTCGCCAAACCTTGTACTGCTATATACAAGGATGTCGGCAAGTAGATTGGACAAAGGACTCTCTGGTCGGAATCGTGGCATATCGCATGCAGCCACACCCATAACGGGCGACATTATCTCGTCTACCTTCTGTTTGTAAGGCGCAAGGAAAGCTGTAGCCTCCTTATCAGGGTTGGCATCGTAGCGTTGGTCGATAACGATGCGTGAACGCTGTACGTCTGCCATCGAGTATTGGTGCTGCGCGCATGATGTAGCTAAGAGCGCGGCCGTGGCAAGCGATAGTATAACAAATTGTTTGTTCATTGTTTGTATTATTTATTTTAACTGCAAAGGTATTAATTTTTTGCTCATAAGCACAGAATGGAGGTTATTTTTATGTTTCAATGTCACTTAACTCGTTAAATATTTGTCGGTTATACAAAAAAGTAGTAACTTTGCACCCGCTTTTCGGCGTAACCGATGACGGGAAGAAGTGTTGCCCAGTTATGTTGCGCGAGAACGATAAACAAATTTAATTATCAGATTTACAATGGATTTAATTAAAGTTGCTGAGGAAGCATTTGCAACCGGCAAGAAGTTCCCAGAGTTCCGTTCTGGTGACACAATCACAGTCGCTTACAAAATTATCGAGGGTTCTAAGGAGCGTATCCAGCTCTACCGTGGTGTTGTAATCAAGATCTCTGGTCACGGAGACAAGAAGCGCTTCACCGTTCGCAAGATGTCTGGAACTGTAGGTGTAGAGCGTATTTTCCCAATTGAGTCGCCGAACATCGACAGCATCGAGGTTAACAAGCATGGTAAGGTACGTCGCGCTAAGCTTTACTACCTCCGTAATCTTACAGGTAAGAAGGCTCGTATCGCTGAGCGTCGTGTTGTTAACAACGACTAATACTTGCTTGGGTAGAACCAAAAGTAAAAGACATAAAAAGGGACTCTGTATTATGCAGAGTCCCTTTTTGTGTCTATACGCCTGAAGTAAATTATTTATTCTTTTTCGATGTTATGCCGCCATTCTTTGTCAACGTAATGGTAGACTGCTGTAGCTTGCGCGATGTGTGGTCGAAGATTAGGTTGGGATTGAATCGGCGTCCTTTGAAGTGAGTCTCAAAGTGTAAGTGTTCTGTTGTGGCACGTCCAGTACGTCCAGTAAGTCCGATAACCTGACCCGCCTTAACCTTATCGCCTACCTTTACAAGGTTCTTAGACTGGTGTGAGTATAGCGTCTCAAGTCCATTGGCATGATGTATCACTATGCAGTTGCCGTAAGCAGAGTAAGGTGAAGAGCGTGTAACCACACCATCGAAGGCAGCTACAATCTCGTCGTTAGGCTTGGTCTTGAGGTCTACACCAGCATGGCGTCGTTTGCCTCCATATGGACTTATAACCTTTGCGCCAGGTAATGGATAAGCCCAACGTTCCTTTTCCATCTTCTCAAGATTCCACTTGAATGTGGCCGATTTGGCAAAAGCATCGTCAAGTTTCATATCGCTTTTGCTCTCCTCGATATCAGTTTTGTCACCTAGGATGCTCACGTTAACAAACTCGCCATTTTTCTCGCACAATACGGTTTGACGGCGCAGGCGATGGCTCTTTATATCGATAATAGTAGAAGGATTAATTCTGCAACCGTTCACCATTATGGCAAAGTCGCATAAAATCTTTCCATCTCTGCTTCCGGCAATAGCAACTGTTTGTCCGGCACGCACATGGTCGCCAACGTTTACAAGGTTTTGAGCATTGCTGCCATATACAGTCTCTAGGCCGTTGCGGTGTCGGATAACGATGACATTGCCCAATTCAGACTGTTTACGGGCAAGACGTACGGTGCCGTCAAACATAGCCTTTACAGCATCACCCTCAGTGGTTGTAATCTCCATATAGTTGTTCTTGCGCATAACAGCTTTGCCTACTGGTAGCGGAAACGAGTATTCGGAAGCCTTCAATAAACTAAAGTCTACGTTGAAGGCATCCGAACGTGTGAACAATCCTGGTGTTGCAATGCTTATTTGCTGTTGTTCGGCGGCTGTAAACTGCTGCTTTACGGGAGCCGATGCTGTTGTGGTTAGCACCACAGGAAGGGCAAGCATTAATAGTAGTTTGCGTATTTTCATTCTCCTGTTTTATTCTTATCTTATTATTATACCAGTATAAATGCGTCCCGACTCGATGCCAAGGCGTCGTGCCGAGAAGTAGTTGTCGGCATTGTCGTATGTGCAGATGTCGGTGTTGATGATATTAGCCTCGTTCACACCGTTGTGTGTTAGCAGTTGGAGGTTGGCAAGTGGCAGGTTGATGTGCCATTTCTTCTCAAACAGCTTTGAAGGATCATCGGCATTAGGGTTGCGCTTGATGCGTTCTTCGGCAATAGAGTTCATGTCGAACGCAGCTTGGTCAAACGCATTGTATACCTCATCGCCCACTTCAAAGTTTTCTATCGATATACCAGGACCGATGACGGCCTTTAGTTTAGTGGGTTCGGTTTGATATGCTATGCGCATTTCCTGTATTGTCTTGTGTACAATGCGGGCAAGTGTACCGCGCCAACCAGCGTGAATGGCTGCTGCCGCATGATGTTCCTCGTCGTATAATAGCACAGGTATACAATCGGCTGTAGACACGCCAATGCATATACCCTGGATATCTGTCATTACAGCGTCTACACCCTCAAGCAACATCTTCTTTACACTTTCGGGCAGGGAGAGAAACTCTTTGCCAATAATACGAGTCTCCACACCATGTGTCTGGTGTGGCATTATGATGTGGTTGGCATCTATGTCAAGTTCGGTGGCGAGCAGTTGTCGGTTGGTGTCGATGTTCTCCTTGCTGTCGCCACAATACTCATTGATGTTGAGCGAGGCATAATTGCCGTCGCTCACACCTCCATGGCGAGTTGTAGAGAATGCAGTAACATCACTTGACAGCTCGTAATAGTTGAGAACCGGCTGCTTGTTACTCATTCTTAGGGTCCTCCTCGTACTCAAAGTCGTCAAGGTCCTCAATGTCGTCGATGTCCTCAATGTCTTCATCTTCGAGGTAGATAATGTCGTCCTCACCCTCAGCCATAAGTTCCTCGGCAAATCGTGTCATGTCCTTGTCGCGGTGAACAAGCGACTCTTCGGATGTTATAATCTGTAACTTATTACTCTCAGAGTTGAGCTCGCGCCACAGCACATCCTTCAGTTCCTGTATGCCCAAGCCTGTTACAGAAGAAATGAATACCACAGGCAGGTCGTTGGGCAATGTTTCCTTAAGCATTTCTATAAGCTCTTCGTCAAGCAAGTCGCACTTTGTGATAGCCAATACACGGTGTTTGCTCAGCATATCAGGATTGAATTGTTGTAGCTCGTTAAGTAGCAGTTCGTATTCACGCTTTATATCGTCGGTATCGCCAGGCACCATGAAGAGCAATAGCGAGTTGCGCTCGATGTGTCGTAAGAATCGCAGTCCGAGTCCCTTGCCTTCGCTTGCACCTTCAATAATACCTGGAATGTCGGCCATTACGAACGACTTGTGGTCGCGGTAGTCTACAATGCCAAGTGATGGCTCGAGAGTGGTAAACGGATAATTAGCAATCTTTGGACGTGCGCTCGATACAGCTGAAAGCAATGTTGACTTGCCTGCATTAGGCAAACCAACAAGACCAACGTCAGCAAGAAGCTTAAGTTCGAGAATAATAGTCATTTCCTCCATAGGTTCGCCAGGTTGTGCATAGCGTGGAGTTTGGTTGGTAGCCGAACGGAACTGGAAGTTGCCCAATCCGCCACGGCCTCCTTTAAGAAGCAATACTTCTTGTCCGTCGTATGTAACGTCACATACGTACTTGCCAGTCTCAGCATTGTACACCACTGTACCGCATGGCACATCGATGTATATATCTTTGCCGTCCTTGCCATGACACTTGTCGCGTCCGCCGTTGCCTCCATGTTCGGCAAAGACATGTCGCTGGAACTTAAGATGCAGTAAAGTCCAGTAGTTATGGTTTCCGCGTAAGTATATGCTACCACCATGTCCACCGTCGCCACCATCTGGACCTCCGTTAGGGTTATACTTAACGTGGCGCAAGTGCATAGAGCCACGGCCGCCCTTGCCAGAGCGGCAATATATCTTCACATAGTCAACGAAATTTGATTCTGCCATTGTCTTTGTATTCTGATGAAAAAGTTATCGAATTTTGCAAAGATACAACAAAAAAATGAAAAATAAGTATTGTCTATTAGCTATTAGGGTATTTTATGTCAACAAAAAGGCTTACCCTAATTATTTTCACTTTAATTAATATGTAATATCCGTTGTTTTTGCTATCTTTGCACTTTAAAATAATGAAACTTGTTTAAAGGTAAAAGATTATAGTAAAAGTTTTATGGCTGAAACAAAGAAAATCAAGACCGCGCTTGTATCGGTATTCCACAAGGACGGCCTCGACGAGCTCTTGAAGAAGCTCAATGAAGAAGGAGTTAAATTTCTCTCAACTGGTGGCACACAGACTTTCATCGAGTCGCTTGGCTATGAGTGTCAGGCTGTAGAAAGTGTCACATCTTATCCGTCAATTCTTGGCGGTCGTGTCAAGACACTTCATCCACGTATCTTTGGTGGTATACTTGCACGCCGCGACAACGAGGGCGATCTTCAGCAGATGGCTGAGTATGCCATTCCTGAAATCGACCTTGTTATAGTAGACCTCTATCCATTCGAGCAGACCGTGGCAAGCGGAGCAAGCGAAGCCGACATCATAGAGAAGATTGATATAGGTGGTATTTCGCTCATCCGTGCCGGAGCAAAGAACTTCAAGGATGTTGTTATTGTTCCGAGCAAAGCCGAGTATCCTGTGTTGCTCGACATCCTCAACAAGAAGGGTGCTACTACCGACCTTGCCGATCGCAAGATGTTTGCTGAGCGCGCCTTCGGTGTAAGCAGCCACTACGATACAGCTATTCATGAGTGGTTTGCTAAGTAGAATTAGGAATTAAAAAATCAAAACTCACAATTCAAAATTCATTAAATGGGATTTTTTTCTTTCGTACAGGACATTGCGATGGACCTTGGTACTGCCAACACCATTATTATCAGCGATGACAAGATTGTTGTTGATGAACCTTCGGTAGTGGCACTTGACCGTCGCACTGACAAAATGATTGCTGTCGGCTCAAAGGCAAAGATGATGTATGAGAAGACTCATGACAACATCCGCACTATACGACCACTCCGCGATGGAGTGATTGCCGACTTTACTGCTTGCGAACAAATGATGCGCGGCCTTATAAAGATGGTTCACACTGGAAGCCGCTTCTTCTCACCGTCACTCCGTATGGTTATTGGTGTTCCTTCTGGTTCTACAGAGGTTGAGCTTCGCGCTGTGCGTGATAGTGCCGAGCATGCAGATGGACGTGATGTATATCTTATCTTTGAGCCTATGGCAGCTGCTATTGGTATCGGTATTGATGTTGAGGCTCCAGAGGGCAATATGATTGTTGATATAGGTGGTGGCTCTACCGAGATTGCCGTTATTTCATTGGGCGGCATCGTATCAAACAACTCAATACGTACCGCAGGCGACGACCTTACTGCTGATATTCAAGAGTATATGTCACGTCAGCACAACGTAAAGGTATCAGAGCGTATGGCTGAGCGTATAAAGATACATGTAGGCTCTGCTCTTACCGAACTTGGCGACGAGGCTCCAGAAGACTTTGTAGTACATGGTCCTAACCGCATCACGGCATTGCCTATGGAGGTGCCTGTATGCTATCAGGAGATAGCTCACTGCATAGACAAAACCGTAGCCAAGATTGAGAACGCTGTACTCTCGGCTCTCGAGAATACACCGCCAGAGCTTTATGCCGACATCGTTAAGAATGGTATCTACCTCTCGGGTGGCGGTGCCTTGTTGCGTGGTCTTGACAAGCGCCTTGCCGACAAGATCAATATTCCGTTCCACATCGCCGAGGATCCATTGCACAGTGTGGCAAAGGGAGCAGGTGTGGCTCTGAAGAACATCGACCGTTTCTCATTCTTGATGAGATAAATATAAAAGTAAAAAAGTAAAAAAGTAAAAAAGTAAAAAGGCTGGGCTTGTGGTCTTGCTTGGTGATAGCTTATGCTGTTGCTTTGCTGGGCTTGTGGTCTTGCTTGGTGATGGCTTATGCTGTTGCTTTGCGAGGCTTGTGGTCTTGCTTGGTGATAGCTTATGCTGTTGCTTTGCGAGGCTTAGTAGTCTTGCTTGGCGATAGACCTTTAGGTTGTAGCCTTACTTGTTTTCTCTTTTACCTTTTTACTTTTTTACTTTTTTACCCTTTTACTTTTAAAAAATGCGCAACCTATTAGATTTTCTTGCACGCCATAACCATTGGTTTGTCTTCCTACTGCTCGAAGTGGCAAGCTTTGCTTTGCTTTTCCATTACAATAGCTATCAGGGCAGTGTATGGTTTTCGTCGGCTAATGCCGTTAGTGGCAAGGTGTTTGAGTGGAACTCTGCTGTAACGCAATATTTCCAGCTTACCGACGTTAACCGACAACTTACCCAGCGCAATCTCTACCTGGAACGAGAGGTGGCAATGCTTACAGAACAAGTGCGCAAGACCAGCAAGGACACCACGCTGATAGAGCGTATGCAACACAAGGTGATGCAAGGTTTCCAGACAATACCTGCACAAGTGGTAAGCTCGTCGCTTGACAAGGCCAACAACTTCATAACCATAAACCGAGGTTCTGCCGATGGTGTAAAGAAGGATATGGGCGTAGTTAGTGGAACGGGTGTTGTGGGCATAGTATATCTTACAAGCGAACACTATTCGGTAGTGATTCCTGTGCTTAGTCAGCAGTCTAACATAAGCTGCTCTATAAAGGGACGTGGCTACTTTGGCTATCTTCATTGGACAGGCGGATCGCCCGAATATGCCTACATAGACGACATCCCACGTCATGCTCACTTCAAGCTTGGCGACTATATTATTACCTCTGGCTACTCATCGGTATTTCCTGCCGGCATTGTAGTAGGACGCATCAAGCATGTCTACAATTCAGACAATGGTATGTCGTATCGACTCAAGATATCGCTATCTACCGACTTTGCACGTCTGCGTGATGTTTGTGTAATCAACGACACCGAGATGGACAAGAAACTTGAGATTCTGCGTGCTGCCGAAGACTCGCTCAAGGCTCGTCAGTAGAGTATAGCCACGGCAATAACCATAAGGCTTATGCCGCAAATGTCTCATCCTATTCAAATATATATATGAACTTGAACTTCATCAGAAACATAGTTTTCTTCATCATATTGGTCGTGATACAGGCGCTTGTACTTAATCACATACGCTTGTTTGGCTGTGCCACCCCATTGCTGTATGCCTACTTTGTGCTGCCTATGCAGCGTGGACAAGGCAAGTGGGCTACGCTGTTGTGGTGTTTTGCCATGGGACTTGCTATCGACATATTCTCAAATACGCCGGGTGTGGCTTCTGCCTCAATGACATTTGTGGGTATGTTGCAGCCATATCTGCTTGAGCTTTTTGTGCCACGCGACAGCGCCGAAGACCTTACACCATCGTTCCGAACATTAGGCGTGTCCAAGTATGTCAGCTATACAGTCATACTGGTTTTCTTAATGTGCCTTGCTTTCTTCTCGCTTGAGGCATTCAACCTTTACAACTGGATGCAGTTGGTTACAAGCATATTGGGCAGTACCGTGCTTACCGCCATATTGATATTGGTAATAGAAAACGTTCGAAATAGAAGATGACAGATTTCAATCTCGAAAAACGTCGCTATGTTTTAGGTGGAGTGGCTATAGCTATCATTACAGTATATATAATACGCCTCTTCACCTTGCAGCTCATGAGCGATGACTATAAGAAAAATGCCGACTCCAACGCTTTCTTGAAGAAAGTGGAGTTTCCGTCGCGTGGTGCCATATACGACCGCAATGGTCGACTTATGGTGTACAATCAGCCTGCCTACGACATTATGGTTGTTATGAACGAGGCAAAGGGACGTATCGACACAACCGAATTCTGCCAAGCGCTCGGCATAACAAAGGAGTTCTTCATAAAACGTATGAACGACATTAAGGATTACTCTAAGAATCCTGGCTATTCGCGCTTCACGCAGCAAATGTTTATGAGTCAGCTCAGCAACGAGGACTTCTCCATATTTCAGGAGAAGATGTTCCGTTTCCCCGGATTCTATGTTCAACACCGTAGCATACGCCAATATCAGACGGGTGTAGCTGCTCATGTGCTTGGTGATGTTGCCGAGGTGTCGCCTTCTGACATTGAGGATGACGACTACTACAAGCCTGGCGATTATATAGGAAAGCTTGGTGTGGAGAAGTCGTACGAGAAGGAACTGCGTGGCGAGAAAGGAGTACAAATACTACTTCGCGATGCTCGTGGACGCATTCAGGGCAATTATATGAATGGCAAATACGACCGCAAGCCAGTGGCAGGACGCGATCTTACCTTAGGTATCGACGAAAAACTGCAGGCTTTGGGCGAGAGACTTATGGAAGGAAAGATAGGTTCTATCGTTGCTCTTGACCCTCAGACTGGCGAGGTGCTCGCTATGGTAAGCTCGCCAAGTTATGATCCTCGCATAATGGTTGGCCGTTCGCGTTCGAAGAACCATCGTCTGCTGTCGAGAGACGCTTGGAAACCATTGCTCAACCGTTCAATTATGGGTATGTATCCTCCCGGCTCAACCTTCAAGACATCGCAAGCGCTTACCTATATGACTGAGGGTATTATCACGCCCTCAACAGCTTTTCCTTGTAGTCATGGCTTCTACTGTCGTGGTTTGCACGTGGGATGTCACTCGCATGCGGCGCCTATAGCATTAGTTGATGCCATATCCACATCGTGCAATGCCTACTTCTGTTGGGGCTTGTATTATATGATGGGCAACCGCACAAAATACAAAAACCCTTATGAGGCAATGAATGTATGGCGCGACTATATGGTTAGTATGGGATTCGGCTATCGCCTTGGCATCGACCTTCCGGGCGAGAAGCGTGGCATGATACCTAATGCCGACTATTACGACCGCAACTATCGTGGTTCGTGGAACGGACTAACCATTATCTCTATCTCCATTGGTCAGGGCGAGGTTACGCTAACACCATTGCAGATAGCCAATCTTGGAGCAACCATAGCCAACCGTGGCTACTACTATGTGCCTCATGTTGTGCGCAAGGTAGAGGGATTGCCTCTTGACACTCTCTACCGACATCGCCATTATACCAAGGCTTCGCGCCGTTCCTACGATTATGTTGTGGCTGGTATGAGGTCGTCGGCTTTGAAAGGAACATGTAAGATGCTTTCGCGTTTACCATTCGAGGCATGTGGCAAGACTGGTACTGCTCAGAACCATGGACGCGACCACTCTGTATTTATGGGCTTTGCCCCTATGAACAATCCAAAGATAGCCATTGCCGTATATGTGGAGAATGGTGGATGGGGTGCCGACTTTGGTGTGCCTATTGGCGGATTGATGATGGAACAATACATTATGGGCAAACTCTCACCATCGTCTGAGATACAGGCCGAAGCTATGCAACATCGTCGTATAGGCTACGGTTCGCGATTCCCCGGACAGGAGAAAGGAAAAAAGGCAACTGCTACAAAGAAGCCAGCCAAGAAGAATAAGATTGTTGATAAGATTGTGCCGGAGGTCCAAGAAGCTCCGGCTAAAGAATAACTAAGATTATTATGCCAACCAATAAACCGCAAAGCATTTGGTCGCAAGTCGACTGGATAACTATAGGCATCTATATAGCGCTGATGATATTCGGATGGATAAGCATCTGCGGTGCCAGCTATACGTTTGGCGACAACGATATCTTCAGCCTCGGCACACGCTCGGGCATGCAGATAGTGTGGATAGGAACTAGTATCTGTCTGGGATTTGTAATACTGATGATGGATACCAGATTCTTCGACACATTCTCCTATATAATATATGGTGTGCTGCTGTTGTTGCTCTTTGCCACCATTTTTAATCCGCACGACATCAAGGGCTCCCACTCTTGGCTTGTCCTTGGACCTATACGTATACAGCCTGCCGAGTTTGGTAAGTTTGCTACAGCCCTTGCCCTTGCCAAGCTTATGAGTGCCTATGGCTTCTCCATACATCGCCTTAAGGACTTTGCCGCAGCATGTGCCGTAATCTTTATTCCAATGCTTTGCATTGTAGGACAGCGCGAGACAGGTTCGGCCTTGGTATACCTTACCTTCTTCCTTGTGCTTTATCGCGAGGGAATGCCAGGCAGTATACTCTTTACGGGTGTAGCAATGGTGTTCTACTTTGTAGTAGGTATCAAGTACGAGAGTGTATTGTTGCTCGATACTCCAACCTCTGTAGGTAAGTTTGTGGTGCTTTTGCTTGTGCAGATATTCACGGCCTGTATGGTTTATGTGTACACTCATGAGCGCAGACAGGCTATGAGCATTATAGGTTATAGTGTAGGTATTACGCTTGTGGCAATGCTCTTCTCGCTCTACGTTATACGTTTCGACGTAACATGGGTGCAGCTTGGTGTGTGTGTGGCAATGTTTGTTTATTTGCTGCTCAATGCGCTGCGCACCCGTCTGATGAGCTATTATATGATTCTTACATTTGCCATAGGCTCGGTAGTATTCTTCTATTCTGCCGACTACGTGCTAAACAATGTAATGGAACCACACCAACGTGTGCGTATCAATGTGCTGTTAGGACTTGACGAGGACCTTGCAGGTGCAGGATACAATGTGCATCAGAGCGAGATAGCCATTGGTTCGGGTGGCCTTAAAGGCAAGGGATTCCTCAATGGCACACAAACCAAGCTTAAGTTTGTGCCCGAACAGGATACCGACTTTATATTCTGTACCGTAGGCGAGGAGGAAGGTTTTGTAGGTTCGGCAAGTGTGCTTCTGCTGTTTCTTGCCCTGATATTAAGACTTATGAAGCTTGCCGAGCGCCAACCATTTACGTTTGGCAGAGTGTATGGCTATAGTGTGGCATCGATATTCTTATTCCATGTGTTTATCAATGTGGGCATGGTGTTGGGTCTTACGCCGGTTATCGGCATACCGTTGCCGTTCTTCAGTTATGGCGGTTCGTCGTTATGGGGATTTACCTTACTTATGTTTATATTCCTTAGGATAGATGCGGGGCGCAATATGAATCAAGGATAAAAGGGCGCAATATGAACCAAGAATAAAAAAGTGGCAATTGCCACTCTGTTATTTGGAATAGCCTCAAAACAATAAACGACAATTATACGGATATACAACGTTTGGGTCCGTATAATTGTCGTTGTTTTTTTAGAATATCAGCAATCCCGCCACTCCGCAAATCAGCATCACCAATATAGGATTAGTCTTTCTGAACCTTGTAAAGTAGAATGTGGCAGCAAACAGAGCCACGCTAATGCCAAACGTCATTGGCTCTGTATGCCAGTCGCCAAAGTTCTCCTTATTCATAAGCAGCACAGCGGCAGCGGCAATCAGTCCGATGATGGCAGGGCGCAAACCAGCAAAGATGTCCTTCACAATCTTCGAGTCCTTATGATTCATCAGATAGTGTGATATCAGAATCATTATAATAAACGGCAGCCACACTATAGAGAGCGATGCAAGAATAGAGCCGAGCACAGCAGCCCATTCGGGATAGCCCTGGTTCAATACAGCAACATATCCAGAATAGGTGGCAGCGTTGATGCCTATAGGACCTGGTGTCGACTGGCTTATAGCCACAATATCCGTAAATTCAGCATTGCTTAGCCATGCGTTCTTAACTACCACCTCGTTGTGTATAAGCGACAGCATGGCATAGCCGCCACCAAAGTTGAAGGTTCCTATCTTAGTGAAGATAATAAACAGCTTTAGAAATATCATATATATTGTACCTTTCCTATTTTAGTTATTCTTCCTTTTCCATTTTCCGTACAGCCATCCAGCCACACCAGCAAGTATTATTATAAGTATAGGCGACACCTTATACGCTGGATTGTTGCTGAAGGGATTGCTTATTAGCAAGCATGCCAGCACCGGAATCCACACATTGTTCCATCCAATATTGGCAGTCTTTGCCATCTTAAACACAGGCGCGGCTATCAGAGCCACAACCGAAGGTCTTACACCCATGAAGAAACGCTCAACCCAAGGATTGTCTTTATAGTTGTGAAAGCACATAGCTATAACAAGTATGGCTATGATAGAAGGCAAGGCTATTCCTATTGCACCCACTATGCCGCCCCAAATGCCACGCAGCTTGTAGCCTATATGGCTTGCCATGTCGATGGCGAAAATACCCGGTGTGGTTTGCGCCACAACCATAATGTCCATAAATTCCTGCTTGTCCATCCATTTATGGTTGTCTACAAACTCCTTTTCCATACTCGGAATCATGGCATAGCCGCCACCCAGAGTAAAGGCACCAATCTTGTTGCAGGTAATAAAAAATTTCCAAAGCATACGGTCTACTTTTCTGTTGCTTATTATTAATTCAAGTTTCGCAAGCGAAAGAAGTTAAAGAAGTTTTTCGTAAAGCTCAAGGGAACTTCGCTCCCTACTCCTCGCTGAGGAGTTCTTGCTAAGGCAAGCGGCAAAGTCGAGCGAACGGCCAATAGTCTTTTGGCATAGTTTTTAAGCAGCAAGACATACGGCTTAACTCCTTAACTTCTTAACTCCTTAAACTTCCTTATATGCGAAAATTCAGTTAGATATTTAACAATCTTTCTTTACCGGGTGCAAAGTTACAGCAACTTTGCCGAAAGACAGCCATATTCTATTGTTTTTCTCGCATATTTTGCCTAATTTTGTGGCTATGAATATATTGAAACGCTATATTGTTTGGTTGCGTCGTATGTCACACAGCCGAGGCTTTGGGGTACAGTCGCCGTCGGCCTACCGCTTTATACGATATGTTTTGTGCGAGCATTATCCTTATTACGGCTACGATGAGTTGCGTCACAAGCATCCCTCGTTGCCGTGGCTTGTGCGCAAGCGTATGGAGCTGTACTTCCGCATAGCCAACTATCGTCAGGCTTCCCGTATGCTCAGCAACGGAACCGATACGCCCTTGCTTGCCTCTTATGTACAACGCGCATGCCAGCGTACACATGTAGATGATAGGCAGGATGCGGATATAGATACCGTTGAGATAGCCCGGGTGTGTGCCGTGGATGGATGCGAGGCTTATGTCGAACATCTGCTGAGTCATACCGACAGCCATACCATACTGATAGTGGAGGATATAGCCCAGAACCCAATGGCACAGCGCATATGGCAAGGGTTGCTCCACAATCCCAATGTTAGCGTTTGCTACGACCTCTATTGGGCAGGCGTTGCCTTCTTCGATACCGACAGGTTCAAGACTTGCTACATCGTAAATTTCTAAAGAGAACAACCATTCTAAGGAGAACAATCCTTCTAAACAAGATAACAATCTATTACAACGTGCAAAAGCTTCATCAATATGAAATACTACACCAAGACGGGCGACCATGGCACCACATTTCTTGCCAGTGGCAAGCGTGTGCCTAAGACCGATATACGCATAGCTGCATGTGGCGACCTCGACGAACTAAATGCCCACATTGGTTTGCTGCATACCCTTACTGCCAGCAACCTTGCTCCACAACTCATCTCCATACAGACTTGCCTGTTCCATATAGGCACCTCAATATCTGCATCGACCACAGGCGGTGCAACAACCGATGATGTGGCAATGCTTGAGCATGAGATAGACAATCTACAAGCACAAACTACGCCTCCTGGCACATTTGTATTGCCAGGTGGATGCAAGGCTGCAGCACAGGCACATGTGTGCCGAGCTGTATGTCGCAGGGCAGAACGTAGCTTGCTATATGTATACGACAGCTATGCGCTCAACCCCTTAAATACGCAATATCTAAATAGATTAAGCGATTATTTCTTCGCATTGGCGCTATATTTAAACTTTATTGAGGGTGTAGCCGAAAAAAAACTATATATTGCTTGCAAATAACATAAAAATTGCTATTTTTGCACCCGAAAAACGGGGCATGGCTGTTAAACGATTCACGTATGCAGCAGCCTTAAGAACTAAGCCCGTTGGAAAAACATTTGTAGAACAGATTAAAAAAAAACTTACAACTATGTATTGGACACTTGAATTGGCTTCCAAACTGGAAGACGCCCCTTGGCCAGCAACCAAAGACGAACTTATAGATTATGCCATGCGTTCTGGCGCGCCACTTGAGGTGCTTGAGAATCTGCAAGAGATAGAAGACGAGGGTGACGCATACGATAGCATCGAGGACCTTTGGCCCGACTATCCTTCAAAGGACGATTTCCTTTGGAATGATGACGAATACTAACAGCTCAAAAAGCCACGCGAACAGCTTAAAGCGTTGAATATAAGCGGTATAGGAATTGTACAACAACATTCCTATACCGCTTTTTCCGTTCTTTTACCGCCAGAGACAGTGCAAGCCGAATGCAATGCCGTGGTATGCCTTGTCAACGACTATTCTAAGGAAGCAGATCCACAAGCTAATGTCTCCGCATTTGAGCAATGTGAGCTTCATGTTAAAGAGACACCTTAAAAGTATCATCACATTAGTGTCCCGATTTTAACGGGATACTAATATTCGAAAATAAATAAAAATAACTTTCAGAAAAGTTGTAGTATTCCTCCATATATTGTATATTTGCACCTAACAAGTTCGGAAAAGTGTCGTATTTGGCACAAAACAGAAGTAATCGGTGCGAATATGAGAATTGAAAGAGACATAATAAATAAATTCAAGGAATGGAAAGATGCTGAAAAGCATAAGCCAATCCTGCTGAAAGGAGCCCGTCAGATTGGCAAGACATGGGCTATGGAGGAGTTTGGAAGAGAATGTTTCGACTATACGGCGAAATTTGACTTTGACCGCCAGAAAGAGTTACTGTCTGCCTTCACTGAGTCAAAGGAACCTGCACGCATAATAAAGGAACTCGCCCTTTATAGCCAAGTGCCTCTTGTTGCAGGCAAGACACTACTCATATTCGATGAGATACAAGAATGTGAAGAAGCGCTCAATTCGTTAAAGTATTTTTGTGAAGATGCTCCCGAATGGCATATTATTGCAGCAGGTTCGCTGTTAGGAGTGGCTGTTAAAAGGAGGAGAATGACCGTACCAGTAGGAAAGGTGCAGGTTATGCGTATGTATCCGATTACGTTCAAGGAGTATCTGCGAGCCAGCGATTCCCAGACATTCAATTTTGTTGAACAGATAGAACAGCCAGAGAAATTGCCTCTTATTATACTTGACAAGTTGAAGTCTGAATACCGCAGATATATGGTGTCTGGAGGAATGCCAGAAGCTGCCGTGAGTATGCTTGAAAATCAGGGCATGCAAGCTGTGGACGACATATTGCAAGGCATATTAGATTTGTATGAGCTTGACTTTGCCAAGTATGCAGAACCTCGCGAGATACCGCGTATCCATGCTATTTGGCATTCACTTCCATCTCAACTTGCCAAGGAAAATAGAAAGTTCATATATAAGATTATAAAGAAAGGAGCAAGAAGTCGTGATTATGAAGACGCTTTGTTGTGGCTTGAAGATGCTGGTATGATATATCGTGTGAATGCGGTGTCGAAACCGGGAATGCCTTTAAGTGCCTACGAAGAACCAGACATATTCAAGATTTATGCCAGTGACTGCGGACTGTTGCGACGATTGGCCGGACTACCGGGAAGCATTGTCATTGACTCGACTGTTAATTACACAGAATTTAAAGGCGCAATGGCGGAGAATGCAGTGCTGCAAAGCCTGTTGCCATCGTATGGTTCAATGCCTTACTATTGGTCTTCGGAAGGAAAGGCAGAGATTGAGTTTCTGTTACAGCGAGAGAATGAGATAATCCCTGTAGAGGTAAAGGCAGAAAATTGTGTCAGTGGAAGAAGTATTGTTGTGTATAACGAGCGTTACCAGCCCAAGAACCGCATACGTTTCTCGTTTCTCAATTTACAGCAAAACTGCGGAATGTTGGCTTGTCCCTCGCCTTTAGCTGAGTGGGCAATGAAATGGTTGAACAAATAATAATATTAACGTGAGTTCGACGAATTAGAATAACGTTAATTGTCTATCTACTGTCCTTTGAACTGCAATTGTTGGTTTCTTAGGAAAGAAATGTTTCAGGCAACGAAAGCCTGAACTGTGGAAAAGTATAACGATAACCATTATTTCTGCCTTTGACATGGTGAATTCACGATGATATCTACGTTTGGTGTTGCTTTTTATGGTGTATTTTTCCATTTGGGCATCAAAAACTTTGCAGAAGTCATCCGCAATACAGAAAATTTCAGTAACTTTGTCCTCGGTGATCATAGCGATTATTGTTTGTAAAATTTTGATTTTTAGCACATTAAAGTTACAACAATTTTCGCTAATCACCAAATTTTTAGACACTTATATTTCGTCGAACTCACGTTAATTACTTATGCATCTTTCTTTCTATAAACAATTCTGCATACTTACTAAAATATTTGATTATGGGACAATTTAATTTAAACTATAACTATTATAGTGGTTTATCGGACAAGGCATTGACCAATGACGGTGAGGCAATATGGGATTTAGTGATGGCTCAAGCTAAATTGAATGCGCCAAATTATGGGGATGGAAATTTTTTGTTTCCAATAGATTTTACTAACGTTATTGGGCGTTATCTTGCGAACAACTTTGATGCAGACGATGCAGGATATACAGACAGCAAATGGCATAATGTAGAAGGAAGCACAAATATTATTGATTTGCTCGACAATATCCAAAATGGAGATACTGCCAAAACCAAAGAGTTGTTTAAGCTGGTCGATATGGACATTAAATATAATAAAGAGCCTTTGCAAGTAACTCCTTATTATAGTTTTAAGGAAGCAATAGACCAATGCAGGAATATAGCCGAACGCAAAGCCAAGGAAGAAGCCGAACGCAAAGCCAAAGAAGAAGCCGAGCGTAAAGCCAAGGAAGAAGCCGAACGCAAAGCCAAGGAAGAAGCCGAACGTATAGCCAAGGAAGAAGCCGAACGTAAAGCCAAAGAAGAAGCAGAACGCAAAGCTAAGGAAGAAGCCGAACGTATAGCTAAGGAAGAAGCCGAACGTATAGCTAAGGAAGAAGCCGAACGCAAAGCCAAGGAAGAGGCCGAACGCAAAGCTAAGGAAGAAGCTGAACGCAAAGCAAAGGAAGAAGCTGAGCGTAAAGCCAAGGAAGAAGCCGAACGCAAAGCCAAGGAAGAAGCTGAACGCAAAGCCAAAGAAGAAGCTGAACGCAAAGCCAAGGAAGAAGCCGAACGTAAAGCCAAAGAAGCCGAACGCAAAGCCAAAGAAGAAGCTGAACGCATAGCCAAGGAAGAAGCAGAACGCAAAGCTAAGGAAGAAGCCGAGCGTATAGCCAAGGAAGAGGCAGAACGCAAAGCCAAGGAAGAAGTCGAACGTAAAGCCAAGGAAGAGGCCGAACGCAAAGCCAAAGAAGAAGCTGAGCGCAAAGCTAAGGAAGAGGCCGAGCGTAATTCATATAAGTCTCTGATAGAAGACTTTGTCAGCGACATCAAGGAGTGTGAGTATAAGGACGGCATCATATTCGGAAAGAAAAAGAAAATACATTATGTAGCTAACCCTATTACTAAGCGAATATGGAATGCTGTAGTAAACAAATCGTCTGAAGCAGATTTCGACGATAATGATTTTGTGCCACAAAAGGAATTGGGAACATTCTTGGAAAACCTAAATTCTTACTATTCTGGAAAGATAGTATTTGAGTATCTGCACAAGAACATTCACGCTCTTGTACACTTGCAGGTGTACGAGAAACAGGACAAGAATGCATGTTTCGTTTATATTAAGGAGGAAAACTGATGGCAAAGACAATAGCAGCAATAGATATGCTCGTGAAATACTTAGAGCATAGAATACGCAACATAAAGGCCGACACAAAGGAGGCGTACGACATAGAGAGGGGAGAAATTGTTGATGAACTCGAGCAACTTGCTGAGCGCATTAGCAATATAGACCCTATTTTACTGCCCAGACTACCTAAAGCCGATTTGCAGGATGAGGTAATTAGAAATATAGCAAGTGCGGCTTCCAAACGCACAACTATGCCACCTATCTATACTGATACCACTTGCAACATTGGCATTCAGAATATTTTGGTAGGCTTGCCTAAATATGTGGATTTTTCTGAAACGCCAGGAGCGACAATCTATGGTATAAATGGTTGGGAAGAATTTGCACAAAAGAAGATGACCCACCTGCTCATGTCTGTACTGTTGTCGATGCCACTTGGCAAGGTTAGACTCCACTTCATCGACCTTAACTTCTCATGCAAGGCACAGTTCTTTATCGACAACTTCGACCGTTCTGTGTGCAATATATATTGTGATGTACAGTCGGCAGAGGGCTTGGCAGAATCGTTGAAGACAAAGATGGCGCAGCGACTTCGTGGCGAACTGTCGGATAATATATATGATTTTGTCGTATTTCTTGATTTCTTAAACGATTATAATAATATAGGCAATGCTTACAGACAGATAATAGAAAAGGGGGCATTCGCCAATATTCACACCGTATTTATCCTCAATGATTATAAGGTTGAAGAAGGTGTATACGATCCTGGTCTACTTGACGAAGACAAATTCTGTTTTATTAATGGATATACTACCCTTAAAGATGAAATTGACTATACAGAAGCCATTTTGTCGTTTGCCAATTTGTCTTTAGCCAAAGATTCCGACTTCCGCAGCAAGTGTATCGAATATCTTAACAATGGCTTGCAAACGGAAGATGAACCAGAGATAGACGAGCCAGAGATAGACAAGACCGAATACGCCGTCACAACATCTGCCATCGAGGCTCCGATAGGCAAGACTACCGATGGCGAGACCGTAGATTTCAAGATGGATGTCAACCGTGGCCATTACCATGCATTTGTAATAGGCGAGACGGGTTCGGGCAAGTCGCGCTTCCTGCATGACATCATTATCAACATGATAGCCAAGTATAGTCCCGAAGACGTAGAGCTATACCTTATGGACTTCAAGGGTGTTGAGTTTAATCCTTACCGCGACATCAAGCACTCGCGTGTAATACTTGTCGACCGTGCCGACGAGCGCATAACCTACGAGGTGATACGCGAGTTGAAGCAGAAGATGGAAGAGCGCCAGAAGATATTGAATGCGGCAGGAGCAAGCGATGTAGACGAGTACAACAAGATGTCTGCCGACAGCCATATATCACAAATAATACTGGTAGCAGACGAGTGCCAGACGCTCTTTACAGATAATGCAAAGAACACCAAATTGCAGACCGAGATGATTGCCACCATCGCGCTTATTGCCCAGCAAGGTCGTGCATTCGGCGTGCATCTGCTGCTTGCCACACAATCGTTGACCAATGCGCCGAAACTGCGTTCAGATATCCTCAACCAGATAGGCGAGCATTACATCTTGCCTTGCCTTCCTGTCGATGCACGCCGACTTGTACCCGAACACGAGCAGAATGAAACCGAAAGGGTAGTGGCACAAATGGAAAAGGGCAAGGGCCAATGCTACTATCAGGGTGCCGACGGCAAGTTTATGTTCACATTCGACTATATTGCCAAGGGCGAGCAACAAGACAGCCTTATAGAGAAGGCAAGACAGAAGGCCGACAAATACGAAACCAACGGACAGATATACTTCAGCGGCTCGTTGCAGTATGCTATGACCGGCGACACAATTGATGCTCTCGCCACTAAAGGCAGAAGATACATTGTGGCGTCGCCTGGACAGAGCATAGCCATATCCCAAACGCCATTGTCGATAGTTTTGCGCGACGAGGCTGGCGAGAATATGCTGCTTCTTGGCATAAACGACAAGCAGTACGTAACACGCACAACCATCAATACACTTGTGTCGATGATAGCGTCGGCAAGAAAGAAAGGTCTCGACTGCCAGTTTGTGGTGATAGACTGCTTGAAGTGCGATGAAGAGGAGCCGTATATGCACATACTCGACAGTTTGGAGCAAAGTGGACTCTGCCGTATCGTTGCCCCGCGCCAACGCAAGCATACGCTCTACAGCCTGTGCAAGGATATTGCCGCAGGCACGGCACGCCCCACAGTACTCGTTATACTTGGCGAGGAGACCTTCCGCGAACTAAAGTTTGACGAGTCTCTCGATATTGACGCCAACACCAAACCCAACGAAACCAACGGAATGTCATCGGCAGACAATATGTCGTTCGACGATGCCTTGGCCATGATGAATATGCTGAGCAATCCGGTAAACGAGACCGACGGCCTGAAAGACATCAATACCGTGGCAAGTGCGTTGAAGTATATACTTGAACGCGGACCCGAGAACGCCGTGCACACCGTAATGCAGATGGACCGCATGGACAACTACTATATAGGCAACGAAAATGGTTATGTAGGGGCTAAAACCATATACAGCCACTTCGCGCATATCATTCTGTTGCGCTCTGGCGAGCAAGATGTGTTGAAGCTTCGACTTCCTGACGATATAAGCCCCGCAGCGCTTGAGGACAATGCCGATCGACTTAGAGCCTACTACTATAACGAGAGCGGCAACAGGTACAGTCTGCTTACACCATATGTGATGCCCTCTATAGAACAGATAGACAAACTAACTCGTTAGTGTGCCGTTCTAATCGGGCATAACAGTTCAGAATTATCTTTACATATAGTAGGAGGGTATGGCATCCTTGCCATA
>ERZ1026846.71-NODE-71-length-71669-cov-9.475186_pt1 | contig 71669 bp, 51 predicted proteins | sample MGYA00380153_ERZ1026846 | MGnify/ENA primary metagenome ERZ1026846 (study PRJEB33269, sample SAMEA4719789) | human gut metagenome | biome: human-associated habitat; feature: organic feature; material: feces | place: Cameroon | collected 2013-10 ...
AAAATGAAAGAATACTTTTTTTCATTTTACACTGCTGAGGTGCAGCCTATCTTATTAAAAGATAGTGCAAACCGAATGCAGTGCAAAATGAAAGAATACTTTTTTTCATTTTACACTGCTGAGGTGCAGCCTATCTTATCAAAAGATAGTGCAAACCGAATGCAGTGCAAAATGAAAGAATACTTTTTTTCATTGCTATCCAGTAAAACATAAATATGCGAACTGGCTCAAGCACCAAACGCTACCTCTAATGGGGGCGACGCGTCTCGCGTCGGAAAAGTGCAATGCTCATACACTAATATCTGTGACCCATTGCCTTAATCCCGACGCGAGACGCGTCGCCCCCATTAGAGGTAGCGTTTGGTGTTTGAGTCCGTTCGCATATTTACGGTTTACCGGACAACAATAATAAAATGCGAGCGCAGACTAAAAGTGTCCGCGCTCGCATGACTTGTATTAACCGATGCAAGGAACAGTTATTCGCACTGCCTGCAGAGGGAATAATTTACTTGCTCAGCTGCATGCCAATGTACATACCATTGTACTGGCTCAACACCGTCGAAATGGTGCTGGCCGTTGTGCTCTTGCTCAAAGCCGAAACGCCCTTAATGAGTGTCAGCATCTTGCTGCTCTCAATGAGCAAACTCAGATTGCCATTCTTCATGGCAATGTGCGGTGTCATCGAAGCCAAACCGCCAAGATAAGTCATCTTGATTTTCTTGTTCTTAGCATCAAGTGTATAATTGCCCTGAATGGTACGTCCGCCCAAGTTGGCAGTATAGGTGTTATCCTTGTTAAAGGTAAAAGAGCACGCGCCCTTCTTAATACCCACTTTGGCCAGATTGTCATTTATTTCGCTCTCTACCTTGCTGGCTGCCACTGCGCCACCAGCCTTAGCCAGGAAATTTTCACTTTCAAACACACAGTCGGCACCCGTGTAGTTCCATGTGCCTACAATGCTGCTCTCCGAAAGTGTTGAACCACCCAACACACCGCTGAGCAAATTGCCAAGGAGCGAGGCGCCCGCTTCAATGGCAGACGATGTGGTGTTTGAACTTGACGAGCTGTTGCTGCTGGTGATGCCTGCTGTTGTGCCACAACTTGTGGCAAGCATCATCGAGCTGGCCAATACAGCCAATGAAATATAAGACTTCTTCATTGCGATAATGATGTTTATTTACGCGTTAGCTGAATTAGTTGACGGGGTAACGGGGTAACGAGTTAATAGGTTTATGAGTTAACGGGTTGACGAGTTGCCCCCTAATTTCCGCCACGGTTTAGTTTATTATTTCAGTTGCAAAATTGGCAAAAAACTCCGAGATAGACAACTACCTCGGAGTTTAATAGACCAATCGGCGTTTGTTGTAGACGAACACCGACTGAATTATAAGTTGGCAGGAAAAGGCTACAACAGACTACAGGCAAATATATCTGTATCTGTCAACGCCCATACGCATGAACTTACTTAATAATAGCCTTGACAGTTTCGGCAGTGCCGTCAACCAAGGTCACCTTTACAATGACCATTTGCTGACCGCCAGCCGCTACGGGTATAACAGCTTGCTTAACACCACCCAATGACTGGCTGAAAATACAACGGCCATCGGCTGTGAAAGCCTCAGCCTTGGCCAGGCCAAGAGCTGATTGCGCAGTGATGATGCCATTGGCCAATGTCATGATGGGAGCACCCGTTGTGGTGCCGGCTGTCACTTGCTCAATGCCGTCAACCACAGGAGGCGTGTCCGTATCAACAGCTGTTTCAGCCACCTCGTGTATGGCGGGCACAGTTTTGCCAGTCCACACAATTTTGATAGCCTTGGCGGCACGCTGGTCCTCGCCGAGGCTGACCTTCACCACACCATTGTTGCTCTCGGCAGCAAGGTCGTCCCAGGTAGTACCGTCATTTGTCACAGCAAACTTGAGACCGTCAACCGTTTCGGGCGTGCAGAAGAAGGTTACCGCCTTTACGTATGCAGCATTCAACAAGTTGTACACGAACTCGCCACCTGAGGCAGTAGTCAGTGTATAGACACTTGTCGAGGTTGAAGCATCACCATCAGTGGCATTGCCAATTTTTATACCACTTTCGTCCTGCATGGCCGTAAGTTCGTTGGCAGGCTTGCCATTCACCTCAATTTCACTCAGGCGCAACCACTTTTTACCGTCTGGAACTTCAGTCAGTTTGAAACGCACATAACGGGCCTTAGTCGGTTTGAACTTACCACTGGTATCAGTCGGAATAAAGTCTGTGGCAATCACGTCTGCGCCATCTACTGTAGCAACCACCTTGTTCTGTGGCAGGTCGATGCCGTACTCCACACTCTTGGTACCTGCTACATTAAGCGACATCCACTTGCGGTTATCCTCTGAAATTTGAACCAATGCCTTCTTGGCATTATCACCATTGGTTGTACCCATACAGATGCGTACATTCTCAATGTTTACAGCCTTTTTCAAGTTTATCTGGTACACATCGTTCACCTGCTGTTCACGGTTCAAGCAAGTATAAGTGCTATAGTTGCCGTCGTAGAGGTAGGTTGCGTTGTGATCTTGCCAATAGTTGGTAGCGGGGGCTGACGCTCCGGCCACCTCGGCGCTTGTTGCAAGGTCGATACTGAATACATTGGCTCTGAAACGCTGCGTCTGTTTTTCACCGCTCTTGTTCACCAACACCACATAATGCACATAACCCTCGGGGGCGGCGCCATCGGCTTCAACCTTGTTCCACACCTTGCCGTCGAGGCTGTAAAGCACCTCATAAGTGTCAGCCAGCGTGCTCTTGAAGTTGATGGCAGTCAAACGCGTGGGGTTGGCCAATGCTATGCCCACATATTCGCCATCTGCCATTTCGAGGGCAGAGGTTGACATGATATACAAATTGCTGCTACCGCCACGCACCGAAGCCTTGTCGGCATTTGCAGCATTGTTAGTAAACACGCTGACACTGTTGCCTTTTGCAAAGAATTTGTCTACGGCGTGGGCATTGAGGTAGCCAGTTGCGAAGGGGGTAAGATAGCGATATGACGCATGCGTCAGACGCTCGGACGTGCTGATGCCATCTGAGCCAAAGCCACTCATGTGCTTGGTCATATAAGCCGCGTCGGTTGACAGAGCAGCAGCCTTTTTATTTGTCCCCATATAGGTTGACCATGCTTCTTCTGCATTGCTCATGCTGTTGCAAGTCAGGAAGGTCTTTGTTGTGATAGCCATGTCGCGCAGACGCACCACCCATGGTTTGATGTCGGTAAGCAGCAGTTGCTCGCTCTCGGTACCGGCGGTTTCGAGTGCCAACATCACCTCGCAGTTGTTCACAATCTCGTCCATCAAGGCGTTGAGTGCTGTGGCATCGCCACTCTTCTTGTAGTCGCTGATGAGCGTGTTGAGTGATTCGGGGTCGTTCTTGCTCAAGTAGGGGGCGAGGAAACGGTATGCCTTTTGTGCCGACTCATTGCCGGGCAGTACACCTTTGAACGAAGCCTCCCACGACTTCATGTTGTCAAAGCCCTTGTTGTTCCAGCAGTAGTCGCCAGCCGAGAAGATGGCCGTTTTCGAGGCATCACCCTGCTCCATCGGGTTGCACAATATACCCTGGTTGCTGGCGGTCAGTTCGCTGGCAATGCTGCCACCGCCCACGTTGGGCATGTCCACAAAGTTGCTCTTCATGTCCAGGGGGTATATCTCGCTGGGGCCTGTGCCATTGTCGTTACAGGGGTAGTTCCACCACCAGATGGCCTGGCGACCAAACTGTGCCTGCAGCGTGTTGAGGTCGTTATTATTGGGCACCGACCACACACCGCCACCGGTATAATAAACCGTCACATTGGCGGGCAAGCTGCTCATTGCCTGGAAGAAGCTATTATACTGCGAATCGGGGCCAGCAAAAGCACGGCAATATATTTGCGGTGTAAAGCGCAGGGCCTTCACCGTATCTGCCGGATCAGCGCCAGCGATATTCCATTTATCCTCAATGGCATGCTGTATAGCACCCACATTGTCGGCCGTCTTCTTCATTGTGGCCTCATCACCAGGAATATTCACATCATCGGCAAAGATGGCAAACTGGCGGAAACCGAGGTCGTACATATTGCCAAACTTCTTCATTATGTCGTCCACCACCGTGGCACTGTTCATGATGGCGTTACCCGGGTGAATGGCCCACACCACGCTTACCTTGGTGTCGGCAGCCACACTCGTAAAGTCCTTCAAATCCTGTTGGCTGACAAACCCTGAGGTCTTTTGGATCTCTGTCAGTTCGGTAGGATATGGTTCCCCCCACTTGCCTGAGTGGTAAGGGTCGCTCTTGGGGCCGTACACATAACAGTTCATTTTGTAGCGCATCATGAAGCGCAACAAGTCCTTGCGCACACTGCTTGAGTAAGGTTTGCCATAAAAGCCCTCAATAATGCCGCGTTCCTTCAAGTCGGCATAGTCGTTGATGGTCACAGTCTCGAGGTCTGCAATGCCATTGTCGAGCATCTGCTCGAGCGAAGCCAATCCGCAGAAGGTAGCATCGGTGTTCTCGCCCAACACCAGCAAGCGCGCAGTACCCTGCCCACCATCGGTGAGCGACACAATGTGGCGGTCAAACTTGCCTTCCTTGCTCAGCACGTCGAGCGACAGACCGAGTTCGGCTGCCACCGCATTGCCTCGACCATTGGTGCCATTCACACCCAAATAGATGTTGGCCGCAGCGGACGAAGCATCGTCCAGGAATGTGGCTGTTATGCCATGTGCCGACAGTATATTTGTCAAGCGGTTCTTGGTAGACTGGTCAATGCCTTTGTCGCACGACACTTTCACCTCCGTCGGAAAGCTCACCTTGCCTGTTCCCGCAGTTTGCTCATGCGGCACAGGATAGATGGTGTATTGCGCCATCATCGTCGAGGGGAAGATGAGGGCGGCCATACCTATAAATAAGGATTTCTTTTTCATTGATTTGTATAGGGTTATTGTTAGATGCTGAAAACTACTTGCAAGGCGCACATGCGCCCTTTGCCCGCAAAGGTATTTATTTTTCGTGAAAAATCTGCCAAAAGCCAACGAATTGTTCAAGATGAGGCTTATTCAAACTCCTGAACGCATCTGCCAGACACTTTAACGCAGTTGACGGAATTAGCAAACAGGAGACTGAAACAGCACAAAAGTTGTCTACACAAAAGAGCTCCGCCCACATCAGAGTAACTGACGTGGACGGAACACTTGTTGTTTTAGTTATTCATTGTCTAAAGCTCAAAGACCGGCAAATTGATTGGGACACCCCCTTCAACTTGACTTCCTTTTAGTTTAGGCAAGCTGCTGCTTGATGAAGGCCACCATTTCGGGTTCCTTCTCCTCAGCACGCTTGAGCAAAGTGAGCTGGTTGCGTGAACGCACGAGGTTGTGTTCGGGATACTGAATTTTGTAGTAAGTATCGCCGTTGAGGTAGTCGGCAAAGAAACGCACCAACTGCATGTAGGGGAAGAGCTTGGCAGCGTAGGGCAAGTTTTCAATTTCGATGGGGGTGAGGAAGGCACGTGCCGTCTTCAGATAACCTTCGGTGAACGACTTGAAGATGTCCATGCGGAATTCGATTTTGTCATATTCCGGACTGTCCTCGGGCTGGGTGTTGGCAGCTGAACGAAGGAAATCGCCAAAGTCTGAGAAGATGAAGCTCGGCATAACGGTGTCGAGGTCGATAACGCAAAGCACGTTGTCGTTCTTGTCGAAAAGGATATTGTCAATTTTGGTATCGCAGTGTGCAATGCGCTTGGGCAATTTGCCTTCACGGTAAAGGCGCTCGCTGCGGCACATGTCGTCAGCACGCTTTTCTATTTCGTCGATAATATCCTTCACGCCGGCTGCACGACCCATCTTGTCTTCCTTAACTGCATCGTGGAACTGCTGCAAGCGGAACTCAATGTTGTGGAAGTCCTTAATAGTCTCACCCAACTGCACAGGGATATCTGCCAGCATGGCCTGGAAGTCGCCAAATGTTTCGCCCACGATCTTTGAACCTTCGGGGGTTACACCTGTCTTAGATACTGCATCGGGTATGAGCACCATTACGCGCCAATACTTGTTGTCGAAGATGTAGTAGTACTTGCCATCCTTGCAGGGTACAAAATGCAGCACCTTGCGGTCGATGTCGTCGGTGTGCTTTGCCTCAAGCTTTTTACGGATATGGGTGGTCACAGCCACAATGTTGTTCATCAACATGTCCACATCGGGAAATATGGCATTGTTAATGTGCTGGAGCACATAATCGGGTGCGTCGGCCTCGGCCGTTGTCACCTTGTAGGTTGTATTGATAAGGCCGTTGCCAAGAGGCTTTACTTCGGCCACTGTACCGTTAATCTCGAACTGATTGGCAATGTGCTGCAAATCTTTCTGTTCCATGATATTATACGTATTGCGTGTTTATGTTGTTAATAGTTTCTTGTTATGTTGGCAAATATCGGGGTTAACAAGTTGACAAGTATGAATGGCTTTCAAGTCAGCGCTGTTAAAAGAGAAGCGAACAAAGTGCTTGCCCTGCAAACTGATTGCTTGCCACCTCTCCCTTTCAACATGTCTGTTGATGTTTTGCCTTAGCTTATTCTTAGTGCAAATGTAACATTTTATTTTGACAACTGCATTTTACAGTAGTAAAAACGCGTTGTTAATTTGCAGTTAGTTGAAGCAACAGCCCCTCACAGGCGTCCTCGAGCAATTCTATAACCAGTTCAAACCCCTTGGCTCCACCATAATAGGGGTCGGGTATGATGGTTGCGTCCTCGTGGTGCTGCAGGTAGTCGGCCATCATCACCACTTTATTGCGTGCTGCTTCGTCGGGGGCCATCGACAGCAAATTGTCGCGGTTGCGCTCGTCCATGGCTATGATGAGGTCGAACTTGTCAAAATCAGCCATTGTGACGGGGCGCGACCGGTGGGTGAGGTAATAACCATGGTCGGCAGCATGGCTGCGCATACGTTTGTCGGGCAGTTCGCCTTCGTGATAGTTGATGAGACCTGCCGAATCGATGTGAAAGTCAACATCACGGCCGGCCTTGTGGACCATTGTGCGGAATATTTCCTCGGCTATGCACGAACGGCAGATATTGCCGAGGCAAATGAATAAGATATTTGTCATAATGGGCGCGAAGTTAGCATGAAATTCAATACGGGACAAGTTTGGCGGGAGGGATTTAGATGACGAGGGGGGCTGTGACGAGTTAGTGAAGTTGGCGGAGTTGGTCACCCCATCAACCCGCCAATCAATTTGTCGCGATGCGCAGGTAGCAGCGGTCGTCAAACGACACATTGCCCGCCATCAAGCATTTGGTGGCCGCATTGGCAGCGATGCAAAGCGGGTCGGACAGCAACACTTGCTGCAAATACGCCTCGGTGGGCTGCCAGGTGTCGAAGAGCCTGGGGTAGCCGTCTGAAGCAAGCACCACCTCCCCCACTCCCTTTGGCACCGGCAATTCGGGCACCAGGGCGTTGTCAACTGGTGTGCCGTCGAACACGGGATAGCGGTAGGGGTTATATGGATTGGGATCATTCTGGAAATTGGTCTGCTCACGCAGTGCATCGAATATTATGGCGCGGCCAAGGTCGTTGGCCATGATGTCGGCCGCAGTGTGACCATGCGCCAACAGGTATTGCACGGCATGACAACGTGCGTCGGTCAGTATGGCGTCGACTAATTTGTTGTGTGTGTAGGTGGTTCCGCCAAAACGGCATAAGCAGTCGCCCACCTGCCACACCACACGGCGCGCTGCACTGTAAATGACGGCCGAACAGGTAAGGCGGTATTCGGCCTTTGTGGCGGCTTGCGGCACATTGTGTGCTGCAAGCACGTCGGTCAGGTGGTGCAGCATAGTGGCCTTGTCGGCCAATGGGGGCAAGGTGTGCAGGGCCTTGCACACCAGTTCCATGGCCATACGTCCGCCATTGCGCCCGGCCACTTTGGAGGTGCTGCCGTCGACAACTGCCGCAAAATGGGGAGTGACTACCCAACCGTCCTCACACAACTGCGCATTGTTGCGTTTGCCTTGTATGAAATGCTCGATTATTTGCATATATTTGCCTTATTGTTAGTATTTATTGCGAGTTCTACTACAAAAGTAACAATAAAAGCGAAAAATGTTATACTTTTGCACAACAATAACCCGTTGACGGGATTCTTGGTTAACGGATTAACGAGTTGACAAGTTAACAAGTAAGTATGTTTTACACTACTTATTATGTTAAGATCTGAATGGTAAGAAGCTCAAAAAGCTTGGCAAACTTACCTGTCAACCCGTTAACTTGTCAAGTTGTTTACTAATTTCGCCAACGCACAATAATACAAACAAAGAACTATACAATGTCTGCACTAAACGACTTTCTTACACTTATAAATGGCTACCTGTGGGGTGTGCCCATGATTGTGTTGCTCCTTGGCACGCATTTGTACCTGACCATACGTTTGCGCTTTCCACAACGCTACATATTTAAGGCTATCAGGCTCAGCATAAAGCGCGACAAAGGCTCGACAGGCGATGTGAGCCAATTTTCGGCCTTGGCCACAAGCCTGGCCGGCACCATTGGCACTGGCAATATTATAGGTGTGGCCACCGCAGTTACTATGGGTGGGCCGGGGGCCGTGTTTTGGTGCTGGATGACAGGTGTGTTGGGCATTGCTACAAAATATGCCGAGGGATTGCTCGCCATTAAATACCGCGTCACAACAAAGGACGGCAAGATGCTTGGCGGACCGATGTATGCCATTGAGCGCGGCCTTGGCTGCCGCTGGCTTGGAATAGTTTTTGCCCTTTGCACCGTGTTGGCCTCTTTCTTCATTGGCAACATGATTCAATGCAACTCCATATCGATGCTGCTGCACGAGGGATATCATATTCCGCCCCTTTACACCGGCATCGCCATAGCCTTGCTCACCTGTGCGGTCATCATGTTTGGCGTTAAAGGCATTGCCCGTGTGTGCGAGGGGCTTGTACCTTTCATGGCACTGTTTTATGTAGGGGGTTGCTTGTGGTTGTTGGGCATTAACCACGAATATGTGTGGCCGGCACTGAAGCTGATTGTGACAGATGCCTTTACACCGCACGCTGCAACAGGCGGTTTTGTGGGTTCTACCATGATGATTGCCATGCGCTATGGCATTGCCCGTGGCTTGTTCTCGAACGAGTCGGGACTTGGCTCTGCCCCCATTGTGGCTGCGGCTGCCCAAACGCGCAACCCGGTGCGTCAGGCGTTGGTTAGCTCTACCTCGCCTTTTTGGGACACGGTGGTGATTTGTGCCATCACGGGACTGGTGCTTGTAAGTTCTATCATGGCCGACCCAGGCATTGACTCCACTGCCGGCGCCACACTCACCAAGGTGGCTTTCGGACAGATTCCCACTTTTGGCCCGTTTGTGCTGACGATGGGTATACTCACTTTCTCATTCAGCACCATTCTGGGGTGGAGTTACTTGGGGGAGAAAGCACTCGAATATATGTTTGGCCGCAAGGCACGCTATGTGTACCGCATTTTGTGGATTTCGGCTACTTTTATAGGCTCCGTTACAGCCATAAATCTTGTATGGAATTTGGGCGATACATGCAACGCCTTGATGGCTCTGCCTAACATTGTGTCGCTGCTCCTGCTGTCGGGCGTGATTGTCAAGGAAACGCGCCACTACCTGTGGGAGAACAGGCTGGACGAGGAGGGATAGCGAGCACAGCTCGCTGATGTGCTGATGTGCAGATGTACAGATGTACAAATGAAGGCTGACGCCGTAGCGTGTTATAAACAAAAACGCTACGGCGTCAGCCTTTATATTCTTTTGTTTTCTGCATTAGCGGCCAACAGATCACGCTACGGTGTCTGCCGTACTAAGCAGGCGTTCAAAGTTATTTTCACATTGAAAGCACATTAGCTCAAGCCAATGATTTCGCCATCAACATAATCGATGTGGTTGGCTTGCGGATCCTTGGGCAAACCAGGCATACGCAAGATGTCACCAGCAATGGCTACTATCATCTCGGCGCCTGCGTTGAGCACAACGTCCTTTATGAGAATGTTGAAACCACTCACCGCACCATACTGCTTGGCATCGGCCGAGAATGAGAACTGTGTCTTGGCAATGCACACGGGGAAGTGGGCCATACCGTGTTCCTCGGCCAACTTGATGCGTTTCAAAGCCGGCTTGGCAAAGGTGACACTGGCCGCACCATAAATGGTCTTGGCCACCTTCTCAATTTTGGTCTTGATGGAGTCGTTGTCGTCGTAAGTAAAGTGCAAGGGTTTCTGCGAGGGGTTCTTGTCAATGGTGTCAACCACGAGCTGTGCCATCTCCTTTGCACCCTCACCACCATCGGTGTAGGCATAGTTGATGACGAAGGGCACACCGAGTTCCTTTTCGCAGTGTTCACGCAGCAACGCCATCTCTTCCTCTGTATCGGTTACGAAACGGTTGAACACGACAACAACGCTCTGGCCAAAGCCCTGGAGGTTGTGCACATGGCGGTCGAGATTGGCCAGACCGTGACGCAGGCCTTCCTCATTAGGTTCCTTGATTTTGTCAAGCTCTACGCCACCGTGCATTTTCAAGCCCTGGGCTGTGGCTACAATCACAGTCAAATCGGGTTCGAGACCGCTCTTGCGACAAAGAATATTGTAGAACTTTTCGGCACCCAGATCGGCACCAAATCCAGCCTCGGTGATGGTGTAGTCGGCATGGCTCAACGACATGCGTGTGGCAATGAGCGAATTGCAGCCATGGGCAATGTTGGCAAACGGGCCACCATGCACAATGGCTGGTGTGTTTTCGGTTGTCTGCACCAAATTGGGCTGTATGGCATCTTTGAGCAACACCATGATGGCACCAGCCACACCAAGGTCCTTAACAGTGAAGGGCTTGCCTTCGTAGGTATAGCCCAAGAGTATGTTTTCGATGCGACGGCGCAAGTCGGCCTCGTCCTGTGCAAGACAAAGAATGGCCATCAACTCTGATGCGGGGGTTATGTCGAAACCAGCCTGCTGTGTAATGCCATTGGTTGCCGGACCGAGTCCGGTAACGATAGAGCGGAGCGAACGGTCGTTGACATCGAGCACGCGACGCCAAAGTATTTCGCGCAAGCCAAAGCCTTCCTTCTCGTGCTGGTAAAGGTAGTTGTCGAGCAGGGCAGCTATCATATTGTGGGCCGAGGTGATGGCATGGAAGTCGCCAGTGAAGTGCAGATTGATACGTTCCATTGGCAGCACCTGGGCATATCCGCCACCTGCTGCACCGCCCTTCATGCCGAAGCAAGGACCAAGCGAAGGCTCGCGCAACGCCACACAAGCCTTCTTGCCAATAGCATTAAGACCAAGGGCAAGGCCAATGCTCACAGTCGTCTTGCCAATGCCGGCACGTGTGGCCGTAATGGCTGTTACCAAGATGAGCTTGCCTTTTTTCTTCTCATCAATGAGCGAAAGGGGCAGTTTGGCAATGTGCTTGCCATAGTGTTCGATGGCTTCGGGGTCGATGCCCAACTGCTTTGCTACCTCGTCAATGCGCTTGAGCTCTGTGCTGTGCGCAATTTCGATATCTGTCTTCATTAGCTTGTTATTATGATAGGTAATGTTAGTTTTGCGTATGATGCAATGCCCACAAGTGTGTTTTCGCCAATACTTGCAAGCTGAGCCGCCAACACGCATACTCCTTAGGCGGCACGGGGTGTGATAAAAAGAACAAGAGTATGCTTTCTGCATCTACAAAAGTACAGCCTTTTGCAGTAACTGCAAAGCGAATTGATAGTTTTTTGAGACTTTGCTTGAAAGTGTTTGGCACGGCGGGGGCTTTTTGACCACACGGCATGCCAGCATACAATAATTGCGCATATCACAGGCTGTGCACGCTCTGTAACAAAGCGTTTCACTTCGGGCGTGCGGTCTGGCACATTATAGCGCATGTCACACTGTTCGTCCATCAGGGTGATAGTTTGTTCTGTCAAATCGCTGTTCGTGGTGTTGCTGGTTGTTTGCGGTGCGTCGTCTGTGTCATTGCCCATGCTTTTTTGCGGCTGGGGTGTTTCAGCGCTTTCAGTTTGTGGTTCCGGGTTTTGTCCGATAGCGTCTATCAGTTTGTCAACGCCACGTTTCACAATGGCATCGGCATAGCGCAGTATTTTGTTAAGCATTCGTTTCATGGTTGTCATACAATTTGGTTTGGTACAAAAGTAAAGTGCTGCAAAGGTAACACCAAGGCACTGTATCCATCAAAAAAAGTGTACAATTTGTACACTAATATTTGCGCCCTCGCCGTCTTCCCTCTTGTAAAAGAGTGCGTGTGTTTTTACTGCCATCTTACACTTTTTGTGCATAACAAGTTGATATACAGAGGTTTCAAGAGTGTAAGATGATTCCAAAGTATCTTACACACTCCTACATACATCTTACACACCCCACCCTGCTGCCACGCAGTCGGTTTTGTCGTATGCGGTGGGGGTTACGCCACAGGGACGTAGGGAAATCTGTCGGAGCAACAGACTTTTCTGTTCCCCTATACTGTGATACTGTTCTCCCATGTTTGTGCCGTGTGGCAGCATGTGGGGTGTGTAGGTTGAGTGTAGGTGGAATTTGTAGCATCTTACACTAAATAAAGCATTGATAGTCAATAAGTTAAAGCGTGTTTGTGTAAGATGTAAGATGCTCGATGGGTAAAGTTTTTGTAGTATGGTAAAGGTACCGCTACCACAAAACGCTACCACAAAGCTCAAGCACTAATGGGGGCGACGCGTCCCGCGTCGGGCATTAAGGCAAAGGCTCATACACCCAATAAAAACTTACAGACAGCACGAATTATACACCCGTCTGTAAGTCTTTACCTTAAAAATCCCGACGCGGGACGCGTCGCCCCCATTAGTGCTTGCGTTTGGTGCTTGCGTTTAGTGATAGCGTTCAGTGGTAGCGTTTGGTGCTTGAATAAGTGTTCCGAACTATTTTAGGGGGGATTGTCAGAACTTGTAGCCAAGAGTTAACATGATGTTGTGGCGGTCTAGCTTGACGTCCTGTCCCTTCAGCAAATTACCTGACGACATACCTGCGTCATAGTCCGTTGCACGGAAGGCATAAACATCGCCATGCTGATGCTGATACTGATAGGCCATGTCGAGATAGAAGTGCTTGCAACGGTAGCCCAAGCCGAGCGTCAAGCGGTTGATGGCACCAAGATTGACATAGTCGGTATTGAGACTGTAATGGTATGAAGGACTTTCGGTGAAGGCGTTCAGATAGGCGTCCTTTTTGAATGGTGAAGACACGTAGTTGTAACCAACGCGGCCGAACAGCCCCGGTGCCATGCGTACCTCGGCACCGATACGGAATGTCTGCACGGTGTTGAGCATGGCGTCAATCTCCTTGTCCATCTCGCGGTCGCGAACAGACGAGATGTAACTGTCGCTCCAATAATCGTAGCGGTCGTAATCGGGGTAACGCACTTGCGCACCCGTGTAACGGCTCACTTCATATTCTGCATCAAGCGCCAAGTAATTGCCCACGGTGGTGGCCGCACTGATATTCAGTTTCCACGGCGTGCGTATGCGGTAATCCAAGTCTGTGACGGTGTAGTTCGCAGCTGTACGGTCGTATGTTTGGTTCGTTTTGGGGTCGGTATACTGGAATGGGCTTTCCATATAGAGATACGCATCGTGTGTGAGATCGTAGAATATAGGTGTGCTTACCGACAGACCTATGCGGAAGGGGCTTTCTTCGATGGGACGGTAGATAAAGCCGAATTTGGCATCGAAGCCAGAGCCGGTCACCGACTCGTCATAATTCATGTTGTATGCTCCAATGCTGTGTGTGCCGTCAGCCGAAAGATTTTCGTCATACTCCAAATGGCTGTGCAAGTCAACATTGTACACACCAAAGGTGGCACCCACGTAGAATTGGTTGCTGATGTTGAACGAGAGGTTGAAGTCGTACTGTTGTATGCCTCCCCATTGGGCACGATAATAGTTGTAAGCCATCGAATTGCGCGGCGTGTAGATGCGGTTGCCGTTGGCATCGCGTCCCTCAACTATCATCTTTGCATCGTAGCCTGTAACAGCCAACGGCGTGGTGTAGCCGCAGTCATTGTCGTTGCTGAAGTCCAAGCCCCTGCCATTGTAATAGGCAAGTTCCTGCATCTGCCACGACTGCGATTCGCCATCATGCGTGGCAATGTTATTAAGGCCGATAAAGTTTTTAAGATTGCGCCGCTTTTGGTAGTTGAAGGCAAAGTTGGCAAAATTCAAACCCTTGCCTTTACCATTGCCTGTTTTGAAGGAATATACAAATCCGGCCTGGTCGAACGAGCCGCGTGCCTTGTCTATTTCGTAAAACGACTGACCGTTGGGCTGTATGGTGGCACTACCCGTAAGTGCCACGTCGCTGCGACGGTACATGCCAATGGCGGCAGGATTGGTGCCAATGGTCGACAGGTCGGCTCCCAATGCGCTCATGGCGCCACCCATGCCCACATAGCGTGCCGTACCATTAAGGTCGCTGCCGCTGAGAGTTTCTACTTTATAGATGTCTTGCGCACTCATGCTGCTGCACAATGCAAAAGCTGTGAGTGCTACGGTATATTTGAGTTTCATAACTTGCTTGTTTATGGCTATTTATGCAGTTTCTTGAAGTCTGTTGTCTCCGAAATCAGCGACGGCCACCAAAGCCGCGTCCGCCGCCCATTGAGCCGCCCACTGAGCCGCCCGAACGGCCGCCACCACCAAAGCCACGACCTCCGCCAAAACTGCCACTGCCGACATTACTGCGCGAGGGTTGTGAATAAGTGCGGTTGCTGCTACCGCCGTTATCATTGCGGTTTGTGTTAAAGCCGCGACCGTTGTTGTAAGAATTATTGCTACGGTCGAAACTTCGGTTGCCTGTATTGGTGTTGACATTGAAATTGGTGTTAGAATTGACACCTGTATTGCCAAAATTGCGGCGGGAATTTCCCGACACGCCACCGGCCACACCGCGACCGCCACCATAGTTGCGGCCGCCGCCAAGACCTAATGAGCTGCCACGGCCCGCAGCATTAACGCCACCTGTGGCTACACCTGCGCCACGGCTACCGCCACGGGCTGTCCAACCACCAACGGGACCGCGATGTGCATTGCTTGGCAAAGCGGGACGCCACGCCCAATCATAACGCGGCCACCAGCCACAACCGCCATACCAGGGGTCGTACCAAGGGTCGTACCAGGGCGAATGCCAACCGCCCCAACCATACCAACTGTAGTAGGGGCGCCAGCCGTACCAACTGCCCCAACCATACCAACCGCTCCAACCTATGCTCCAGGCTGAACCATAGCCGTAATAGAATGGGTCGTAGGTATAGTACAGGTCATAATAGTCCATATAATAAGGACTGCTCACATACACACCAGCACGAGGCGACCAAAATCGCACAATGCGTGCCGTGCACGACCCGTCTTCGTAGCCGTCTTCGTAACCTTGGTCGTAGGTTTGCTGACTTGTAAGTGTGTCGGCCACGGCATTGCCTTTATAGTTGCGGCCACGACGGTTGTAGGCGTCAACGTCCCACTGGCCATTGCCACGTCCGGCAGCCCAGTCGCTCTGCTGGAAGGTTGGGTCGTCGCTGCCCGTAATGGGGGTGTAACTTGAACGGCCCGAAGCCGTATAAGTATCGTTGGTTTCGGTCTTATCCTTTGATGACGGAACGAAATACACGTCGTCATCTTGTGCATAAGTGCCTAAAGAACTAAGGCACAATGTCAATAACAATAGTGACTTTTTCATTGTAATGTTCCTTATTTTATGTTTATCTGATCTGCGAACGCGGCTGCGCGCTCCGAATAATCTTTTTGCAAAGGTAGTGACTTTTGCCGTTGAGGTTTACACCCCACTACGGCAAAAGTAGTCTCTTTTGCTTGTTTTCTGATAATTTAAGACTGCACTGCAAAATATTTGGCGTGCGGACTGCTCAGATACAAACCGCAAATGCTGCTTTGTGGATACATGGCACCATTCTCGGTCAAGCGCAGGTTCAATGTATCAAAGTTCAGCAATTTGCTCACAGGGAATATCAGTTTGAGTTGCGGCAGCGAGGGGTAGCCCACAGCCGGACGTATGCCTTGATAGGCGGCTCGGGCCAAATCGTGCATAGACAGCTGTTCGTGGGGGGCATAGCCCCAAAGTTTGGTACGCACCTCGCGATGCAGCCATTCGCTGGTGGCCTCGGCCAAGCGGTCGCCAACACCTTGCATGAGCAAGGCGTGATAGTCGTCGCCCTGCTGCTTTACTTGCTCCAGTTCCTCGGCAAACGAGGGTGACACGGTCAGTGCAAACACGCCGATATAGTCCTGATAGGGACGTGGTGCCACAAAGTCGCACAGTGCCAGACGTGGTGCTCCTGGTTCTGCCGGACGTGCCTGGCGCGGTGTGGGCAACTCGAGGTCGCGTCCGCCCACGGCACCCGGCAACACAATGCTGTGACCGGTGGCGTATGCCGGGTAAAAACCGACCTCGGCCTGCATGTAATGACGCTTTTCGAGTTCGTCGAGCAACGCCTCGGCCTCAGCCTGAATGCGACGTGCCTCATCGGTGTTGCGGCGTACCTTCCATAAATTGTAGAAGTATATCCAGTTGATGTAAGGGCGCACTTCGGCTATCGAAATATGCGGCAGGGTGTGATAGCCCATATAGGTTGGGCGCGGCAAAGCCTCGTTTGCCCAATCAATGTGCAACAAGTCGTCGGCTGCGTCATGCGCATGACTGCTGTGGTTGTGCTCGGCACAATTACAAGCGCTCACCCTTACGTCTGCCACCGTTGCTGCTGCCGCTTGCAGTTCTGCCGCCTGCTTGCGCTTTTTGGCATCATGTTCGGCCACAAGTTCGGCCTGGCGGCGCGCGTTGTCGGCTATGATATGCGCGTGCTCGCTGCCCATCAGTTGCATAGCCAGCACGGCGTTGACTGAGGCATCTTTCACGTAGAACACCGGACCGTTGTAAAGCGGTGCTATTTTCAGGGCTGTGTGCAGTTCTGATGTAGTGGCGCCACCAATAAACAGCGGTTTGTCAACCCCCGCATCGGCCAGAGCCTTGGCGGTGTGACACATTTCGTCAAGCGAAGGGGTGATAAGGCCGCTCAGGGCTATAAAGTCGACGTGCTCTGCCAAGGCTGCCTGCACTATTTGGTCTGCCGGCACCATGACGCCGAGGTCTATCACATTAAAGTTGTTACAACCCATAACCACCGCCACAATATTCTTTCCGATGTCGTGTACATCGCCCTTTACGGTGGCTACGAGATAAGTGCCGTTGCTCTGCGCATTGGCCTGTTTGCTTTGTTCGAGGTAGGGCTGCAATATGGCCACGGCCTTTTTCATGGTGCGTGCCGACTTGACAACTTGTGGCAGAAACATTTTGCCCTGTCCGAACAAGTCGCCTACGAGTTGCATACCCTTCATCAGCGGTCCCTCAATGATGTCGCCGGGTGCTGCATACGCTGTCAGGGCCTCGTGCAAGTCGGCCTCGAGATATTCGTCATCGCCCATGCGCAAGGCTGTGCTCAAACGCTCCTCGAGCGCTATGCCCGAACGGTCAACCTGTGGCGCAGCCTGTGTGGCGGGTGCCTTGTCTTTTTCGGCAAGCAGTTGTTGGGCTTTTTCTATCAAGCGGTCGGCGGCATCATCGCGTTTACACAATATGACGTCGTCTATCAAGGTCAAGAGGTCGGCGGGTATGTCGCCATACATCACTTTCGATGCTGGATTGACTATGCCCATGTCCATGCCCTCTTGCATGTTGTGGTAGAGGAACACGGCGTGCATGGCCTCGCGCAAATAGTTGTTGCCACGAAAGGCGAATGACAAATTGCTCACGCCCCCACTCACATGGGCGCCCGGCAAATGCTGCTTTATCCAGCGTGTGGCCTCGATAAAGTCGAGCGCATAGCGGTCGTGCTCTTTCATGCCCGTTGCCACGGTGAGCACATTGGGGTCGAATACGATGTCGTGCGGATTGACGCCGGCCTGCTCTGTCAACAGTTTGTAGGCGCGGCCGCACACTTCGATTTTACGTTCATAGCTGGTGGCCTGCCCCACCTCGTCAAAAGCCATAACCACCATGGCGGCACCATACTGCCTGATGGTACGGGCATGAGCGAGGAAAGCTTCTTCGCCCTCTTTCAACGATATGGAGTTGACCACGCACTTGCCCTGCACACATTTCAGCGCAGCCTCAACCACGGGGAAGCGCGAGGAGTCTATCATCCAGGGGATACGTGCCACCTCGGGGTCTGAAGCCATGAGGTTCAGGAAGTGGCACATCTCTTCCTGCGCATCGAGCAGTCCGTCGTCCATATTGACATCGAGCAGCGTGGCGCCATCGCGCACTTGCTTGCGGGCTATGCCAAGGGCCTCGTCATATTGTTTCTCCTTTATCAAGCGCAAGAACTTGCGGCTGCCAGCCACATTGCAACGCTCGCCCACATTCATAAATGTGCCGGGCAGGGGTGTAAAGCCTTCGAGTCCCGAGAGCCAGTCTATTTTGCCCTCGACCGGACGTTTGCGCGGGGCGCGTCCCTCAGCCATTTGGGCTATGGCTTGTATGTGAGCAGGCGTTGAACCACAGCACCCGCCCAATATATTGGCACAGCCATCGTCAACAAAGCCTTTCATGGCATCGGCCATTTGTTGTGGCGTTTCGGTGTACACGCCCTCTTCGTCGGGCAGTCCGGCATTGGGGTGCGCACTGATGTAGTAAGGGGCTATGTTGGCCAAGTCGCGCAGATAAGGGCGCATGTCCTCGGCACCGAATGAGCAATTAAGACCCACGCTCAATATGTCCTCGTCGTGTTGTACCGAGGCCAGGAAAGCTTCCAGAGTCTGCCCCGACAGGGTACGCCCCGAGGCATCGGCTATGGTCACACTCAACATGATGGGTATGTGTTTGCCCGTGCGCTCCTTTACATGACGAGCCGCCATAAGTGCGGCTTTGGTGTTGAGCGTGTCGAATATGGTCTCTACTATATAAAGGTCTACGTCCTCGTCTGCCAACACCATCATTTGTTCTTCGTAGGCATCGCACAACTCGTCAAACGTCAGTGCGCGGTATGCCGGGTTCTCCACATCGGGCGACATGGACAATGTGCGGTTGGTCGGGCCTATCGAAGCTGCCACAAAACGTGGTTTGTCGGGCGTCAGTGCGGTCATGCGGTCAGCCTCTTCACGGGCTATTCGCGCTGCGGCACGGTTTATCTGCTCCACATAGTCCTGCGTCTGATAGTCGGCTTGCGACACACGTTGCGCACTAAATGTGTTGGTGGTGATAATGTCTGCCCCCACCTCAAGGTATTGACGGCAGATGTCGTGCAACACGTCAGGGCGGGTAAGGGCTATGAGTTCGTTGTTGCCTTTCAACTTGACGGGCCAATTTGTGAACAGGGTGCCACAAAAGTCCTCCTCAGTCAGGTTGTACTGCTGTATCATTGTGCCTATGGCGCCATCGAGTATGAGAATGCGGCGGTCAAGGGCTTGTGTTAAGTCTGATAGTTTATGTCTGGGCATACGTTTTTTCCAAAAAGAATGGTGAGGCTTGTCATTGGCATTGCCTCACCTTGCAAAAGTCAGAATGTGGCTGAGGCTATGCGCTCAGTAGAGAAGGCTGCGTTCATGGTGTAAAAATGTATCGCTGGCACCCCGGCAGCTTTCAGTTCACGCACCTGCTGTATGCCCCACTCCACGCCAAGTTCCTTTACATCGGCATTGCTGCGGCACTTTTCAAATTCCCTGGCCAATTCTTGCGGAAAATCTATATGGAACGTTTTGGGCAACATGGTGCAATGGTTGAGTGTGGTGAGCGGTTTCAGTCCCGGCACTACCGGCACATCAATACCCTCCCTGCGCAAGCGCTCTACAAAAGCAAAATACTTGCTGTTGTCAAAGAACATTTGCGTCACAATCTGTTTGGCCCCAGTCTTGACTTTTGCCTTCAGGTGTTCTATATCGGTGTCGAGGTTCATGGCCTCGTCGTGCTTTTCAGGATAACCGGCCACACCATACACAAAGGGAGTCTCCAATGGGGTAGTAACCACGCCACCGAGCAATTTTCCCTCATTAAAGTCGTTCACTTGACGGCAGAGTTCTATGGCATGGGCATGACCGCCGGGGGTTGGTATAAAGCGGTTCTCGTCCTTTGCCCTGTCGCCACGCAGCAACAGCAGTTCTGTTATACCAAGATACGAAAGGTCTATCAACTCGCTCTCAATTTCGGCTGCCGAAAATCCACTGCAAATAATATGCGGCACCGTATGCACATGATAGCGTTCCTTAATGGCGGCAGCAATGGCCACCGTTCCCGGACGGTTGCGCACGCTCAACTTTTGATATGCGCCATTGGGCATCTCGCTGTAAATTGTCTCCGCACGGTGGGTGGTTATGTTAATACATACGGGGTTAAACTGCATCAATTTGTCTATGGTGCAATATATGCTTTCCATACCCTTGCCGCGCAGTGGGGGCAATACTTCAAATGAGAATGCTGTATGTTGCTTGTTACCTGTCGTCATGTTTTGTGTTGTTTCTTACTTTATTGAAGTTTCGGATTTAGCAAGGGCGGGCTGAAAGCCCAATGGAGCACTTAGCCCAGGGCAAGCGAAGCGACACCCTGGGGCCCCCGCATAGTAGAGTTTCCGCGCCCTGTAAGGGCAAAAGCTTTAACCCTTTATGTTGTTATTCTTACTTGATAGCTGATTTAGCGGTCTTAAAGTGGAACATCGTATGTATATTTTGTTCAATACCTGCGCCATGTCTTAAAGCTTTTGCCCTTTCAGGGCGCGACTGCTCCAACACGCGTACCCAGGGTGTCGCTTCGCTTGCCCTGGGCTTGGTGCTTTTGGCCTTTCAGGCCGTTCTCGTCCAAATCCGAAACTTGAATTTCTTACTTTATTTTGATTTCATCGCCCACGCGGAAGTGGTAATTGCGCCCTATGGGGTTCATCTTACAGAGCGAACTCAGTCTGATGCCATATCGTTGCGCTATTGAATACAAACTTTCGCCAGCCTCCATCACATGGTAGCGGCGCTTCATGGTGGGATCAGCCTTTTTGCGTTTCTTGCCAAGATATACCACATCGCCTTGCTTCAAGCTGTAGGTTCGGTCTACATCGTTGTATGCACGCAACTTGCTTTCCTTCACCTTGAGCATTTTGCCTATCGAGGCATAAGTGTCGCCAGCCCGGGCTATGATGTAATACTGGCTGTTGCACCGCCTTATCTCGCGTCCCTTGACGCGTCCCTGCATCTTTTGCTCTTCTTTGTGCTCATGCCGCCACTCGCGACTTTCACGACGCGACATGTCATAACTGTCAAGGCGATATTTTTCAATCACATTTATCAACGCCTGAGCATAGGTGGGACTTGTGGCATACCCTGCCCGTTTCAGGCCATGGGCCCAGGCACTATAATCGCTGATGTTGAGGTCGAAAAGCGAAGCATAGCGGCGGTTGTTACGCAAAAATTTTGAGTGGTCCTCAAAACTCTCGTTTGCCGAATGATACACTCTGAACTTGTCGTCGGGGCGGTCATCGGCCATCACCATGTAGGGACCGTTCCATGAGCCGCCCACCTTGATGCCGAAGTGGTTGTTTCCTTCCTTGGCCAAACGGCTGGTACCGGCGGCACTCTCGAGCAACCCTTGTGCCAAGGTGATGCTGGCCGGCACGCCATACCTTTGCATCTGGTCAACGGCCATGGCCGAATAACGGTTGATGTACCGCTCATAGAGCGTTGATTGTGCTTGCATGCAAACACTCATCAACGCGCCAACTATCAGGAGTAAACATTTACGTATCGTCATCTTTTTATTAAAGCATACTATGGTAGATGGCAAAATTACGCATAATTTTGGCTTTATGGCTATTTTGTGCAATAAATTGCGACATAGCGCTTTGCATGAGATGCATAGATTCAAGATAGAAGTGCAATCATAGCCACCTCTTTCCTTGCTCTCTCCGCGACGTTCCGAAGATGAGTGAGGCACCATGATTGCACTTCTATCTTGAACCTATGTTTTTACCCGCAACTTAAGCAGAGTTATTTTTCTCCACTTTGTGTAACACATATATCCGCATAGTAATCAGAAGAATCATTTAATTGAATCCACATGCGGCGTTCCTTTCCACTTTTATTTTTTGATAACGATAAAATCAACTTATTTTGTGCACATCGAACCTTTATCCATTCAAACTGAAGCGTGCTTCCATCATTATTAGAAACAATCAGTTCCTTCTTGTTTTCTAAATCCGTGATTTGACTTACATGAAGATTAGTTGTAGCTTGAACTGAAAAAGTATCAGTTTGCTCGTTGCAATCGTATTTTTTGAAAATCGGATTCGTAGGACCAATTAGCATATCAGGAATATCTTCATTACTACATGAGACACCCACACAAAGCATACAAAATGAAAATATGCTTCATCACAATCAATATATATAGTAAAACATTATAAGATTATCTGTAAATTCATATCTAGATGTAGTTCCATTACCTCCCCAATCTATATATTCCTTTCTTACGACGCAAAAGTACTCTATTACATTTTTCAAGTCCATACCCATATATAGGTATTTTCCTATAATAGCAATCAAGCAGCAACTGCTTTCCCCGCTTTGATTAAATTCAAAACTTATTGTGCTACATAAATATGCCAAATAACTGGACGTTGCTCGCATCTTCTACTTATAAAAAATACGCCTCTGGCTCAGACTTCGAAAGGCAAAAAGTCTGAGCCAGGGGCGTATATTCTATTTACTAATATTGTCCGGTGAAATGTAATCATGCGAACAGTAATAATTTATAAAAGGAGCCAAGACGGAAAAGTTGCACTTGGGACCTTTTACCATACTACAACAACTTACACGCCGAGCATCTTACATCTTGCACTAACACGTTGCAACTTATTGACTATCAACACTTTTATTAGTGTAAGATGCTACCATTTCCACCTACACGCAACCTGCACACCCCTCATGCTTCCACACGGCACAAGCACGGGAGGGCGGTATCACAGCATAGGGGAGCAGAAAAGTCTGTTGCTCCGACTGATTTTCCTACGTCCCAGTGGCGTACAATCCACCGCATACGACCAAACCGACTGCGGGGCAGCGGGGTGTGATGTGTAAGATGTATGCAGGGGTGTGTAAGATACTTTGAACTTATCCTACACTCTTGAAACCTCTGTATATCAACTTGTTACACACAAAAAGTGTAAGATGGCAGTGAAAACACACGCATTCATTTACAAGTAGGCTGACGGGGAGGGTGCAAATATTTGGGTACAAGTTGCACACCTCTTTTGATGGGGGCAATGCCTCAGCGAGACCGTTGCAACGCTTTTGTACTAAACCCATTTGTGTTGGTGATTATTGCTTCTATATAACAAAGTTCAAATATCATCTTTGCTATTACCTCAACTTGTTTGCCATTCTGGCAAAGGGAACTGTCCGGCAAAACGTATACGATCGGACTCAAGCACCAAACGCTAACACTAATGGGGGCGACGCGTCCCGCATCGGAATTTTAGGCTAAGGCTCACAGACAAGCATGTAATTAGTGCTGTCTGTGAGCCTTTGTTTAGTGTATGAACATTGCATTTTTCCCGACGCGAGACGCGTCGCCCCCATTAGTGCTTGCGTTTGCTGGTAGCGTTTAGTGGTTTACAGTAAATGGTGATGTAACGCCAAACTTAATTCTGTACCACCGTGATGGGAGTGCTGACGCCATTCGACTTGAGCGTGAGCGTCACGCTTCTATATAACAAAGTTCAAATATCATCTTTGTTATATAGAAGCAATAACAAAAAATACGCCCCTGGCTCAGACTCCAAAAGGCGAAAAGTCTAAGCCAGGGGCGTATATTCTATATGCTAATAATGTTGATTAGTGAACCTCAATGGCGCGAGCCACCTTGGTTTCACTTTCTGCCACCTTAGGCAACTCGATGTTCAACACACCATGCTTTACCTCAGCAGCAATCTTTGTTTTGTCAACATCGTCAGGCAATACAAGTGTTTGCTCGTATTTGGTGTAGGCAAATTCGCGACGCAAATACTTCTTGCCTTTCTTCTCTTCTTCTTCATCCTTCTTTTCCATGTTGATAACCAAGTCACCATTTTCGTCAAGATGAATATTGAAGTCGTCCTTCGTCATGCCAGGAGCAGCCACCTCTACGGTATAGCTCTTGTCGTCTTCAGCTACATTGAACGAAGGCGCCGTGGCATTAACGCGTGGCATGTAATTGTCGTCAAAGAAATTACCAAATACATTAGGAAGCCAATCTTGTGAATAACGTGTCATAATTGTATGTGTTTTATTTGTTGTTTTAATGTTTAATGTTTGCTTGTCCGCCCCAGGCCTTCCGGCCTTTCGGCGAACGCCCTACTATTTGCAATTGCTGTGCCAATGCCCATATACGTTTGTAATCTGCCAAAATGACCTTTCTTATGCCATATTGTCGTCACAACATGAGGGACAAGCGACAAAACGTCAAAAAAATGTGCGCAAGTACTTTGCACATTCGCATACTTGCCGTATTTTTGCAGTGTGAAGACAAAGGGGTGCTGTTATGCCCTTACGGCAACGGCTGAGATTATACCCTTACGACCTGACGCAGTTAATGCTGCCGTAGGCATTGTGTGACCCATTTCTGCCCTTTTTACATCAAGCGCTGGCAGAACGCCGTTTCATTACACACCCTCCTCTGCACTTCGCATAACCACATAAATAAATACATTCAGCTTATGCAAGTATTTGTAAACAACAAGGAGGTGGATACACAAGCTACCACACTTTCTACACTCATTGAGCAACTCGGCATGCCCGCACAAGGCGTGGCCGCTGCCGTTGACAACAAAATGGTGCCACGCACACAATGGGCTGATTTTCCACTCGCAGCCGGTGCCAAAGTCACCATTATCAAAGCAGCTTGTGGCGGATAAATACACATCTGCCGGCAAACTTATTCCCTGCAGTTGTTGGGATATCGTAACACATCACATTCCCCCTATTTTTATAACACACAACCCGTTGGAGATTTTCTTGGTTAATGGGTTGACTGGTTAACAAGTAAAACTACTTATATTAAAGTCTGAATGGTAAGAAGCTTAAATAATACTTGGCTAACTTACCTGTTAACTTGTCAACTTTTCAACTTGTCAACTTAACTATTTCCGCCAACACATAACACACATCATGCTTAAAATATCAAACCGCGAGTTCAACTCGCGTCTGTTCCTCGGAACGGGCAAGTTCCGCAGCAACACCGAAATGCAAAAGGCCATTGCCGCCTCGGGCACCGAAATGGTTACCGTGGCCATGAAGCGTATCGAACTGAACGACGACAACGACGACATGTTGTCACACATCAAAAACGACAGCATACAGCTCCTGCCTAACACCAGCGGCGTGCGCAACGCCGAGGAGGCTGTGTTCGCAGCACAAATGGCGCGCGAAGCGTTCGGCACAAACTGGCTGAAACTCGAAATTCACCCCGACCCACGTTATTTGCTGCCCGACAGCACCGAAACGCTCAAAGCCACCGAGGAACTTGTAAAGATGGGATTTGTTGTACTGCCCTACTGCCAGGCCGACCCCACCCTGTGCAAGCACCTTGAGGAGGCCGGCGCCGCTGCCGTCATGCCACTTGGCGCCCCTATCGGCACTAACCGCGGACTGCAAACGCGCGACTTTCTGCGCATCATCATCGAACAAGCCAACGTGCCCGTGGTGGTCGACGCCGGCATTGGCGCACCGAGCCACGCTGCCGAGGCTATGGAGATGGGGGCTTCGGCCTGCTTGGTCAACACAGCCATAGCGGTTGCTGGCAACCCCACACAAATGGCACAGGCTTTCAAACAGGCTGTCGAGGCCGGACGCCAGGCTTTCGAAGCCGGACTGGCCGCACAGGTTCATAGCTTCGAAGCCGAAGCAAGCTCTCCCCTCACCTCTTTTCTCAACTAAAGTTCACGTTCAATGTTTTCTGACGAACTACTAAAATATTCATGGGACGACACAACTGCCGCCATCGCTGCCAAAACGGAACAAGACGTGCTGCGCGCCCTGCAAAAGGAGCATTGCAACGTCGACGACTTCATGGCGCTCATATCGCCCGCAGCCGAACCATATATTGAACAAATGGCGCGCCTGTCACGCCGTTACACCGAGGAGCGCTTTGGGCGCACGGTGTCTATGTTCATTCCGCTTTACCTGACCAACTCGTGCACCAATTCGTGCGTCTATTGCGGATTTCACGTGGCTAACAAAATGAAGCGCACCATTCTTACCCCCGAAGAGATGGTGAAAGAGTATGAGGCTATCAAACAACTTGGCCCGTTCGAAAACCTGCTTATCGTAACAGGCGAAAATCCTGCTTTGGCCGGCACGCCTTATCTGGCCAAGGCGCTCGACCTGGCAAAGCCCTACTTCTCAAATCTTAAAATTGAGGTAATGCCGCTCAGTGCCGAGGACTACAAAGAACTGACCCACCACGGCATGAATGGCGTGATATGCTTTCAGGAAACCTACCACCGCGAGAACTACAAACTTTACCACCCACGTGGCATGAAGTCGAAGTTTGAATGGCGCGTCAACGGTTTCGACCGCATGGGCCAGGCCGGCGTACACTCTATTGGCATGGGCGTACTGATAGGTCTTGAAAAGGAATGGCGCACCGACCTCACCATGATGGCACGCCATCTGCGCTACTTGCAACGCCACTATTGGCGCACAAAATACAGCGTAAACTTTCCACGTATGTGCCCGGCCGAAAATGGCGGGTTCCAACCCAACTGTGTCATGACCGACAAAGAGTTGGCACAACTCACCTTTGCCATGCGTATATTCGACCACGATGTCGACATTTCATACAGCACACGCGAGAGTCCCGACTTCCGCAACCACATGGCTACCCTCGGCGTGACCACCATGTCGGCCGGCAGCCAGACTGAACCTGGCGGCTATGCCACACACAAGGACGCGCTCGAACAATTTGAGGTGACCGACCCACGCAGCGTGCCCGAAGTAACCGGGGCGCTTAAACAAATGGGGGTAGAACCCGTATGGAAGGATTGGGACGAGAGTTTCGACCGCACATTCAAAGTTAAAGCCTGAGCACCATGCGCTACGAACGACAACTCATGTTGCCCGAAATAGGGCCCGAAGGACAAGCTAAAATCAAACAAGCACGCGTGCTGCTTGTTGGCGTTGGCGGACTCGGTTCGCCCATAGCTCTCTACCTTACGGGGGCAGGCATTGGCACATTAGGCTTGATGGACGATGATGTGGTAAGCAACAGCAACCTGCACCGCCAAGTGTTGTATGCCGAGGAGCAGCTTGACCAGCCCAAAATTGACGAAGCGGTCAAACGTCTGCACAGCCTCAACTCCGAGGTCTGCCTCAAGCCCTACCCTTTCCGCCTGACGAGCGACAATGCCGCCAGCATCATCAGCCAATACGACATGGTCATTGACGGTTGCGACAATTTTGCCACACGCTACATCATTGACGATGCCTGCCGCGCAGCCGGCATACCCTACCTTTATGGTGCCGTGTGCGGATTTGAGGGCCAGGCTGCCATATTCAATGTTGGTGGCAGCAATGCGCGTCACTACCGCGACCTCTACCCCGACGAGCACATTCCGCACCCGGGCAAACAAGTAGTTGGCATGACCCCCGCCGTTGTAGGCAGCGTGTTGGCCGAACAGGCGTTGCAACTGATATGTGGCTATGGCGAGCCACTCGTCAACAAGCTTTGGAGCATCGACCTGCGCACCATGCAGTCATTTGTAATTGACCTATAAAACGTGACCATGCCAACACTGGCATGTCATATTTCACAATTTGCCCCAACATACTACATTTGTAGTACGTTGGGGCAAATTGTATGATTTATACCCATAAAAAGCAAAAGACCCGCCCTGGTTCGCTGTTCAAATGGGAAGCGTGGCGGATTCTGTTGTTGCAAATATACGAACAATCATTGATGAATACAGACTTTTTAGCAAGGGAAACGACACAAAAGTGGATTTCTTTGACATATTCGTATTTGATAATGTTAAATCAGGCCTTAAAATCATACATTACCAGCCAAACAAAATGGGTTTCAAGGTAAAAGTATTACCAACATTACTAAGCACCTTCGCATTTCTGCAAAGGTGCTTTATTACTATATCATGCCATTGTGTGATATTATTTCACAATCTCTTTTTTAACCCTGCCGTTATTGTACTTCACGAGGTTGATGCCCTTAACAGGTGCTATCAATCTCCGGCCATTTACAGCATAACGAGCGTTCTCTTAAACTTCGGGCTCTGCTACTATGTTACGAATATTAGTGGCATCGAACTCTACGATATTTTCAAATATACCCCCCATGAATACCTATATACATCGTATGTTCCCTTGGGGACATAAAGTGTGCAGTTCTCTGAGTCGAAGCCATTAAATGCACCCGCACCTATACTTGGAACAGTTTCTGCATATACGTAAATAGATTTCAAACCACTGCAATAAAAAAATGCATACTTTCCAATACTTGTCACGCTTGATGGAATATTTACACTTGTCAAAGAATGGCAACCACTAAAGGCACCACATTCAATCTCTGTCACGCTTGATGGAATTTTTACACTTGCCAAAAACCAGCAGCACCAAAAGGCTCTCGTTCCAATACTTGTCACGCTTGATGGAATATTTACACTTGTCAAAGAAGTGCAAAAATCAAAGGTACCACCTTCAATCTTTGTCACGCTTGATGGAATATTTACACTTGTCAAAGAACTGCAGCCCCCAAAGGCACCACATCCAATCTCTGTCACGCTTGATGGAATATTTACATTTTTCAAAGAAATGCAGCCATCAAAGGCATACTCTCTAATCTCAGTCACGCTTGATGGGATAATTACACTTGTCAATGATTTGCAGTCCCGAAAGGCATACTTTCCAATTATATCATTGCTGGTATAGCAACCATCTTCATAATCTTTGTAATAATAATCACCTCCTGCTACAAATTTTGCTTCTGACAAGTCTAATACAGAGAGATTACCAGAAGTGCTATTCCCTTTTACGTCACTACCTGCCATCTCACGTATAAAGCGCAAATCGGTACCATTTATTTCACCGATTATTTTTAGGTTCGTAACAAGAATCTTCTCGCCAATTCCTATCTTATTAGGCAATGTACCTGCCTCAGTTAGTTTGAGGGTGATTTGTTTCGCAAAACATTTTAGCAACAAGAACTTGAGTACCATGAATTGTTTGTTGAATGTAAATTTCATAGCTTAATTGATGCTAGATTATAAATTGCAATATATTGTTTGCAAATATACCCAATATAACAAAGTATTCCAACAAAACACACATCTTTTTGCATTCACATCAACAAAAATCACCCAAACAACGGCCTCAGCACCGAGGGCAAGTCATATTCGGCACGTGCCACGTCGAGTGCCACATACCCCATGGTGCGACGCAAATTCACCTCGATGCACGGGTGCAACATGATGCCTTGGACCGTCTTTACCAACATCATGTCCACACCCAACGGACCCTCGTAGCGGGCGGCAATATGTTGTGACAACACTGCGCTGCAGATTTCTTTCAAAATGTCCAAACCATCAAACTGCCGGGCGAGCACCCGTTCGAGCGCAGCTTGTGGAGCAAGGGTGTTGCCCGTATAGCCCCCCATCTCGGTGGTGTCGAACAACGAAAGACCTGCTTAAAGCCAAACGGGTGCGGCCAGACCACGTTGCTTGTGGTTGGCCGCACCCGTTTGTGCGGAGATAGTGTTATAAATAAGTGTTCAGAATTATGTTGGACACCTATTTACAATTTATTTGTTGCGTCCGTGGCAGTCCTTATATTTCTTGCCACTTCCGCATGGACACGGATCGTTGCGTCCGGGTTCCTTTTGCTTTACTATGGGTTGGTTGTGGTGCTCGCGTGTGTCGGCTGATGCGGCTGCAGCAGCTTCGGGGTCGCCAGCCTCGTCGAGTGTCTCGTGCGATGTGGTGAGTCCTTGTTGCGGTGCACTCTCTTCGGGAGCGGCTTCCTGCACCTCCTGCGGAGCCTGTACGGGGATTTGTCCGCGCATGAGGGTGGCCACAGTCTCGTTGTTGATGCGGTTCACCATCTTGTCAAAGAGTTGTACGCTCTCAAGTTTGAACACGAGCAGGGGATCCTTTTGCTCGTATGAGGCATTCTGTACAGACTTCTTCAAATCGTCGAGTTCGCGCAGGTTCTCTTTCCAGGCATCATCAATGTTGTGCAGAACGATGGCCTTTTCAAAGTCCTTGACAACTTCCTTTGACTCTGTGTCGTAAGCCTTTTTGAGGTTGGTGCGAATGTTGTAAACCAGCTTGCCGTCGGTGATGGGCACGAGAATGTTTTCGTACACCTCGCCTTGGGTTTCGTACACCTGTTTGATAACGGGCATTGCCACTTCGGCCATACGGTCGGTCTTGCGCTTGAAGGCAGCCATGGCAGCTTCGAAGGACTTCTCGTAGAGGTCGTCGCGGTTCATGTTGTCAAAGTCAGCCTCGCTGAAGGGTACCTCCATAGCAAATATTTCGATAAAGCCCTCGCGGCAGCCCTCGTAGTCATTCTTTTCGATGATGTTGATAACGCGGTCCCATATCATGTTGGCAATATCCATGCCCACACGTTCACCCATCAATGCGTGGCGGCGCTTTTCGTAGATAACGGTGCGCTGCTTGTTCATCACGTCATCGTATTCGAGCAGGCGTTTACGAATGCCGAAGTTGTTCTCTTCGACCTTGCGCTGTGCACGTTCGATGCTGTTGTTTATCATCTTGGCCTCAATCATCTCGCCGTCCTTAAAGCCGAGCTTGTCCATTACACGGGCAATTCGCTCAGAGGCGAACAGACGCATGAGGTTGTCTTCGAGTGAAACGAAGAATACAGAAGAACCTGGGTCGCCCTGACGACCGGCACGACCACGCAACTGGCGGTCGACGCGGCGGCTCTCATGACGTTCGGTACCAATAATGGCCAAACCGCCTGCAGCCTTCACCTCGTCGGTAAGTTTAATATCGGTACCACGTCCGGCCATGTTGGTGGCGATGGTTACGGCACCGAGCATGTGCTCCTCTTCAATCTTGTTGCCCTGCTCGTCGGTAAACACCACTTTGCCCATAGTGCTTTGTCCTGCCTTGGCCACGATGTCGGCCTCCTTTTGGTGAAGTTTGGCGTTAAGCACCTGATGGGGTATGCCACGGAGTTGGAGCATACGGCTGAGCAGTTCGCTCACGTCGACGTTGGTTGTACCAACCAGTACGGGACGTCCGGCCAGACGCATCTTTTCAATTTCCTCGATAACCGCCTTGTACTTTTCGCGCTTGGTCTTATAAACGCGGTCGTTCATGTCAATACGCGCGATGGGACGGTTGGTTGGAATTTCAACTACATCGAGCTTGTAGATGTTCCAAAATTCGCCTGCTTCGGTGCTTGCAGTACCGGTCATACCAGCCAACTTGTGGTACATACGGAAATAGTTCTGCAGTGTGATGGTGGCAAAAGTTTGTGTGGCGGCTTCAACCTTTACGTGCTCCTTTGCCTCAACAGCCTGGTGCAGGCCATCGCTCCAACGGCGGCCTTCCATGATACGGCCTGTTTGTTCGTCGACAATCTTAACCTGGCCGTCCATTACCACATATTCCTCGTTGATGCGGAACATGGTGTAGGCTTTGAGCAACTGCAATATGGTGTGTACGCGCTCGCTCTTGATGGCGTAATCTTGCAGCAGGGCGTCCTTTTTGTTTAAGCGTTCCTCGTCGCTCAATGTCTTGTCTGTCTCGAGCTGTGAAAGTTCGGTAGTGATGTCGGGCAGCACAAAGAGCTGGTCATCATGCACCTGGTCGGCCAACCATTTGTTACCCTTGTCGGTAAGGTCGACACTGTGCATTTTCTCGTCCACAACAAAGTAAAGAGGTTCAACAGCCTCGGGCATACGGCGGTTGTTGTTCTCCATATAGATTTCCTCTGTCTTGAGCATACCGGCTTTGATACCAGTTTCAGAGAGGAACTTAATGAGCGGATTGTTCTTAGGCAGAGCCTTGTGGCTGCGGAACAGGGCAAGGAAACCTTCTTCTTCCTGTTTCTTGTCACCCGACTTGATGAGCTGTTTGGCTTCGGCCAAATATTGTGTGGCCAGTTTGCGTTGTACCTCAACAAGGTGTTGTACCAAAGGCTGGTATTGCTCAAACAACTGGTCATCGCCCTTGGGCACAGGGCCTGATATAATAAGCGGTGTACGGGCATCGTCAATCAACACAGAGTCCACCTCATCGACGATGGCATAGTTGTGGCGGCGCTGTACAAGGTCTTTGGGGCTCATGGCCATATTGTCGCGCAGGTAGTCGAAACCAAACTCATTGTTCGTACCAAAGGTGATGTCTGCCTGGTAGGCGCGGCGACGGCTCTCAGAGTTGGGCTGATGCTTGTCGATGCAGTCAACCGACAGGCCATGGAACATGTAGAGCGGGCCCATCCATTCGGAGTCACGCTTGGCCAGGTAGTCGTTCACTGTCACCACGTGCACACCGTTACCGGTAAGGGCATTGAGAAATACGGGTAGTGTACCCACGAGGGTTTTACCTTCACCCGTTGCCATTTCGGCAATTTTGCCTTGGTGCAGTACAACACCACCGAACAGCTGCACATCGTAATGCACCATGTTCCACTTGGTGTCGTTGCCACCAGCCACCCAATGGTTCTGGTAAATGGCCTTGTCGCCCTCAATGGTTACAAAGTCGTGACTTGCGGCAAGTTCGCGGTCAAAGTCATTGGCTGTCACCTCGATGGTCTCGTTTTCAGCAAAGCGGCGTGCGGTATCCTTTACAATGGCAAACACTTCGGGCAGCGCGTCGTTGAGGGCAACCTCCATGCGGTCGAGCACTTGGGTTTCGAGCTTGTCAATTTGGCTGAAAATTACTTCGCGGTCTTCAATTGGAGTTTCCTCCACTTTGCCTTTCAGCTCTTCAATCTTCTCCTTGATGTCATCGGCAGAGTGTTGAATAGTGTGCTGCAGTTCTTTGGTTTTGGCACGCAGCGCGTCATTGTCGAGAGCTTGAATAGCGGGATAGGCCGCTTTGATTTTCTCCACCCACGGCTGAATGAGTTTCATGTCGCGTGTAGACTTGTTACCGAATAGTTTGCTGAGGAATTTGTTAATATCCATAATGATGGCCCTGATCCTTTCCTCGTGCATGAAGTTGCCTAAAGCCGAGTGGGGATAATACAGGGTATTATTGTGTTGTTTATTATTTCGTTTAATTAAATAGGAGTGTATACGAGGGGCACCTCGCCGTTATGATATGTTGTGTGTGTGTGTGTCAAAACGGCAGTCTTATAGCGGTGCCACGCTGCAGGCATTCGGTGCACGTATGCGTATGGCCTTCGACAGTGTCGGGGCCACATAGTCAATGGTGACGGGTGTGCTGATAGTTTCAGCCTTGAACCCTTCGCCAAGGAATATTATGGGAAAAGGAATATATGACTCACGCACCAGCTGTTTCTCGTGCGTGGAGTTGTTAACATAATGCCAGCCTGGCGCCACCTCAATCAGCACGTCGCCCGAGTAGCGCGGGTTATAGCTGCCGCGCATACGGCTGATGCCAGGAGTCCACGCCCCTTGTAGCAGGCGTGACGAGGTGTACACATCTTTAACCCCTGATAGTTGCAGCAAAAAGTCCTGTGCGCGTTCAAGCATTTCTGCCAGGTTGATTTGCTTCTGCTCAATCAGTTTGTGGTTAAGGTATAATTGTGTGCCAAAACTCGACTCCACATATTGCCCCTGTCCGTAAACGGCCACAAAGTACATATTGAGCAATGCTGCCGCACGTTCCACATCAAAGGTGCCGCTTGGTATGCGGTATTTGGTCAGGTCGGTAGTTTCCTCGTCAGCATATCCGGTCGACGTCAATACAAACAATGCGTTGCCGCGTCCCACTTTATGTTCAACCGACTTGACGAGTTGTGCCAAAGCATTGTCAAGCCGCACATAAGTGTCTTGCAGCTCCATTGGGCTTTCGCTCACAGTGCGGTGGTCAATATTGCCGGCATAGAGTGTCAGAGCCAAATAGTCGGTAATGGCATCAGTCCCCATCAGGGTGCTGTTGAGGCATTGTGTGGCAGCGTGCACCACCTCCTCATTCACCAGTCCGCTTGTTTTGAATGTGGCAAATCGCCCGTCGCCTGTAAACTTGTGGGCAAAGGGCTTTTTCATGCCGCCAGACAAGAAGTAGGAAAAGTTCCCTACCAAATCGTTTGAGGGCCGCCATGTGAGCGACTTGAGCCTGCTGTCAAGACTTTGGCTGTTGAGCACGGTGACCCAGGCCGGAAGCGTCTTTCCGTAGTATGATGTGCTGCACCACTGTCCGGTGCGGTCATCAATCCACAATGCCCCGTCTGCGGCATGCCCGGCACTCAATATGGCCGCATCGCGATAGGGCGCGATGGCATAAACCAACGATTTGCCTTCGGTGGCCACCTTGAGCTCGTCGCCAAGGGTCGATACCCCCAGGAAAGTGGGTGATGACGCATCACTTGTCTGCACCCCCGGGTAGCGTTTGTCGTCAACACAAAATACGGGGCGCAAAGTCTCACGGTCGAGCCATTTCAAGCCCACTACGCCATGGTTGTAAGGCGTGGTGCCTGTGGCCAAAGTAGCTGCGGCCGAAGCGCGGTCGGGTCTGTATTGCGGATATTCTGCTTGTGAGTAAACACGTCCCTCGTTCAACAAACGCACAAAGCCTTCCTGCCCGTAAAGCGGCATGAAGGCATTCATATAATCGGTGCGCAGTTGGTCTACCAATATGCTTACCACCACACGGGGCACTCCCGTTCCGGCAGCCGATGCTTCGGGCCCCGAAAGCACAGTCATTGCGGTGAGCAACGACATGAGCAGGGGCAGGCGCATAACCGAGGCGCGCTGCGGTGCTATGTGGCGAGATTGTTTCATATTCGTATGTTTACGAAGGAAGGTATGTGTTTTAATAATATAGGAATATAGCGAGTGCTTTAGCCATGATATATAGCGTTCAGTCTGCTAAAATCAAGTGACAGCGTACTTTAGCACCCAACTACTTGCTTTTGTTTGTCATGCAAAAGTGTGTTGCAACGCGCACAAGCAGGATTGATGCAATGATATACACCTCATTGGGAAAGTGTTGTAAACCGGCTATACCAACTATGAGGGCCATCACTACCATGGCAATTTGTATGTACATAACCCAGCTGCGGCGCCCGTTGGCTGCGGCTTTCATAAACCAGGGGAATAGCACAAGCGGCACGGGGTTGAAAAGCAATGCCAACCAATTACTGCCAACCGCGGGGTGCGATGAGAACAGCAGCAAGAAGGTGATAATGCAGCCCGTCAGTCCTTGCGCCACAAAGAGTAACACGTCATATTGCCAATGGTACTTTTTGCGCCCGATATCTGCCGCACTGATGGCAATGGTCAGAGCAAGAAGTATGCCAAACGCCCACATCGGTGTGACAGGGAAGTTCTTTTCTGCTAAAACCGGTTGCTCGGGCAGCAGAGTGCGTGATGGGGCTGCAAGATGGCGCACTTTGCCGTCAGCACCTTTTATAGTGGCATCATTGACAAAGCGCTCGGCATACATTGGTGCAAATTGTTGCTTGTTGATGTCGGCGGGTTGGTCGGCCTCGGCACCAAGCAGCAAGTCTTGTCCAAACTTGTTCCACGGACTGGGTTCCGAAAATTCGTGCACCATGTCGCGCAGCGATTTGTTGGCGTCAGCTTTTGGCCATACCACCTGTCCGTCAACCGACTGCTCTATCACGCGCAGTGCACGTGTCACGCAGTTGTCGTAGAAAAAGTTGTAGCGATAGGTGGCATTCTCCGGTTCAAGGTTCTTGCTCAAGGCATCAACCAGCTTTTTAGCTTCGGCCGGAGTCAGGTTCAGCACCTGCTCGTCAATGCCGCGTCCTTCGCGCACGTATGATTCGTAAAACAAGTAGTATGGCACAACTCCCAGTTCGTAGTCTGTTTCGCCCAACATGAAGCGCCACATAAAGTGAGGCTGGTTAAACGAAAATGTGCCATAGTTAAACACCCAGTCGCTTTGGCGTGCCCCGACCTCGCGTACGCGAATGGCCGTATGACCATATAATTCATACACCAAATTGCCAGGTGTGCAAGTGAGCAAACTCACCACAACCGAGTCCTTTTCGGCAGGTGCGGTGTTGTCTGTGCTGTTTTGTTGCGCAAGTGCCAATAGTGGCAACAGCACCAGGCATATTATAGTCAGGAGTCGTTTCATTTTGTGTTGTGTCTTATTTGGCTCTCCAAAGCCTACTATTGCGCGGCAAAGTTACGAATTTATTGCCGATTGGCTGAAGGGTGGTTCTAAAAATTCTGTTTTTAGAGTTCTGCTATTCTGAAATAGGGATTTGCACGCTCTCGAAAGTGCCTTTTTGAAAGTTTTTTCGGTCACATAGCCCGCTATGCTCCCTCACAAACTTTCAAAAATACACTTCCGAGAGCGTGCAAATCCCTATTCCAGAATTATTAGAACCACCCTGAAAGCTTTGTGTCAAAAACGTGCCGCGGTGTGCTGTGCGGGCACATTTCTCACGCTTTGCGGTCAGCTTCCACAATGTTTTTAAGCGTAATCAATGCACTCTCAACCGTGGGTACATCGTTGATAATCATGCGGCGGTGACCGCGGTTCTCGTCAAGCTTGCAGCGTTGGTACGAAGCGGTGGCAAAGTTTATGATGCGTTCAAACGTGTCGCTTCGATAGAAGGCACTTTCGGTGTTTGACACAAAGTAAAGCACCATGCGTCGGTTTTTTAGTGTCAGACGCTCAGCACCAAGTTTGCGTCCAAGGGCGCGCAGCGGTACAATGCGCAGCAGCTCTTCGCCTTCGGGGGGCAGAGGGCCGAAGCGGTCCTCCATACGTTGTCTGAATGCAGCCATCTCGTCGTCATTACCCGAGAGCGAATCAAGTTCGCGGTACAGCAGCATACGTTCCGTAGCCCCCGGCACATAGGTTTCGGGGAAATAAGCGTGCAAGTCGCATTCAACGGTACAGTCGTCAACAAACTTCTCACCGCCAAGATGCCCGGTCTTTTTCAGTTCGTCAGCATACAAGTCGGCAAACTCGTCATTCTTGAGTTCCGTCACGGCTTCGGCCAAAATCTTTTGGTAGGTTTCATAGCCCAAGTCGGCAATGAACCCACTTTGCTCCGATCCGAGCAAATTGCCTGCACCGCGGATGTCAAGATCCTGCATGGCAATGTGTATGCCAGACCCCAAGTCCGAGAAATTCTCGATAGCTTCAAGTCTGCGGCGCGACTCATCGGGCAGCATGGCAAGCGGTGGGGCAATGAGGTAGCAAAAAGCCTTGCGCGACCCTCGTCCCACACGTCCGCGCATCTGGTGCAAGTCCGATAGTCCAAAGTGGTGTGCGGCATCAATAATAATGGTGTTGGCATTGGGCACGTCAATACCATTTTCCACAATAGTGGTAGATATGAGTACATCGTAGTCATAATTGACAAAGCCCATAATTACCTTTTCAAGTTGGTCGGGCGGCATTTGTCCGTGTCCGGTGGCAATGCGTGCGTCCGGCACATACTTATGTACCAAGTTTGCCAGACTTTGCAGCGAAGCCACGCGATTCGTCACAATATACACCTGCCCGTTGCGGCTCATTTCAAAGTTAATGGCTTCGGCTATCACCTCGTGACTAAAGGTGTGAATTTCAGTTTGGATAGGCCGGCGGTTGGGCGGGGGTGTCTGTATCACGCTAAAGTCACGTGCCCCCATGAGCGAGAATTGCAGTGTGCGTGGTATTGGAGTGGCCGACATGGTCAGTGTGTCCACATTCACTTTCAGCTGGCGCAACTTTTCTTTAACCGCCACACCAAATTTCTGTTCCTCGTCAATAATAAGCAATCCCAAGTCGTGCCACTTTACACTCTTGCCAATCAGTTTGTGCGTCCCGACAACAATGTTGATGTCGCCTTTAGCCAGGTCGGCAAGTATCTTCTTGGTCTGTGCCGTCGAGCGTGCACGAGTGAGGTAGTCCACCCTTACGGGGAAGTCCTTCAGGCGCGATGCAAACGTTTTGTAGTGTTGCAGGGCCAGCACCGTAGTTGGCACGAGCACCGCCACCTGTTTGTTGTCGGCAGCGGCCTTCATGGCAGCGCGCACGGCAATTTCGGTTTTGCCAAATCCCACGTCGCCACACACCAGTCTGTCCATGGGCTTGCTGCTTTCCATGTCCTTCTTCACCTCCTGTGTTACGCGCAGTTGGTCGGGGGTGTCCTCATAGGCAAACCCAGCCTCAAGCTCGTGTTGCATAAATGAGTCGGGGCTAAAAGCGTAGCCTTTCTCATCCTTGCGTTGCGAGTAAAGTTTGATAAGGTCGCGTGCAATGTCCTTAATCTTCTTCTTTGTGCGCTCCTTCAGCTTGTCCCAGGCACCAGTACCCAAGTTACTGATACGTGGCGGTTCACCGTCTTTGCCCTTATACTTTGACACCTTGTGCAACGAATGAATGCTCACATACACGGCATCGTCGTTCTTGTATGTAAGTTTTATCATCTCTTGCATTTCGCCGTCATTGCCAGGCATGCGCACAAGTCCGGCAAAGCGTCCTACGCCATGGTCGATGTGCACCACATAGTCGCCCGGTTCAAACTGCATGAGTTCCTTGAGCGACAGCGCCATTTTGGCATCGCGTGCATGGTCACTCTTCAAGTTGTATTTATGAAAACGGTCAAAGATTTGGTGGTCTGTAAAGCAGCACACCTTCAAGTCATTGTCCGAAAATCCGCCATGCAACGTGCGCAGCACCGGTTTGAACAGTTGGCTTGCAGTATTCATCTCCTCAAATATGCTTTGCAATCGCTCAGTCTGCTTGGCACTGTCGGCCAGTATGTAAATGTCATAGCCGTCGGCCTTGAACTGGCTCAGGTTTTGTTTGAGCAAATCAAAGTTCTTGTGGTAGAGCGGTTGTGGCGAGGTGTTGAACCGTATCACCGTTTGCGCTTCGCCAAGGGGCTGTGCGCCAATATTGATGCGCTGCAGGTGTGCCACACCACGCAGAAAAGCCTCACTTGTGGTGAGCAGCGACTCCTTTTTGAGCCGTGCCAGTTGTTCCGCTTCCTCCATCTCAGATGCAGCCTCCAGTTCCTGCTGCGCCTGACGTGCAAAACCCTCATTGTAAATGCGTTCAATGGCATCGTGCACATATCCCAAGTCCTTCACCACCAACACAGTATTGTCGGGCAGATAGTCGGTAAATGGCACAAGCGCCTCACGGGCATGCTGCTCGGTGTCAGGCACAATGCTCACTTCTTCCTTTTTGTCCTTCGACAGCTGCGTCTGCACTTCAAAGGTGCGTATGCTGTCCACCTCGTCGCCAAAAAAGTCAATACGGAAGGGATATTCCGAGGCGTATGAATACACGTCGAGTATTGAGCCACGCACAGCAAACTCTCCAGGCTCATACACATAGTCCTTGCGCGCAAAGCCAATGGCAGCCAGTCGCTTTGTCAGCTCCGTTAGGTCATATTCGCTGCCTGTTTGCAGGTGCAGTGTGTTTTCGGCCATGTCCTTCAGCGGCGCCACCCGTTCAGACAAGGCAGCGGGAAATGTTACCACAAACAGCATGCCCGCCTTGTTGTGCTGTGCCGAAAGGCGGTTGAGCACCTCGGTGCGCAATATTTCGTTAGCAGCATCGCGTTGGGCATATTTCACGGCACGGCGGTAGGTCGATGGATAAAAAAGTGCCATCTCATCGCCCAACATCTGTGTCAGGTCATGATAGAAGTATCCCGCCTCTTCCTCATCGTTAAGTATAATAAGGAAAGGGCGTTCCGCCTTTTGCTTGCGTTCGCTGAGTGCGGCAAAGGCCACAGCTGCTGCTGAGGCTTGCAAGCCTTGCAAATGTGTAAGGGCAGGTTTGCCGTCGCACACCACCTTTGCCAAGGCGCCTACTTGCGGGTGTCGGGCAAATGTATGTAATAGTTCGTTGAGTTGCATGGAACTGTACAGAATGTCTTTCAAGCAGGTGTTATCCTCACACAGAAAGCACGTACTTTGGCGCATCAACTTTCCGGTGGCATGAAAGCAATGGTGAACACCTGCTTCGTTATATGCTTGTTGTCGGTTACAAAGTTACTTAATTTATCCGACCCTAATTTTGCTCGCCACATAAAATCATGTAAATTTGCAACCAACAGACGAACTGTCATCCGCAGTGCAGACTGAAAAACACAGACAAGCCAACCCCCCGTGCTTGTCTTTGCTAACAAGTAAATAACAATACCTTTCAATACAAATAAATGAAGCAAACTAATCGTAAACCAGCTTACAAACTGAAGACAATGTTTGCGATGGCTGTATTTTGCAGTGCATCGCTCACATCGTTGGCACAGTTGAGTGAGCAGAAGGTTTATTACATCAAGAGCTCGGCATCGGGCACAGTATTCTCAAATGGTGGAAAGGCCTCCAGTGGCGAATCAATCAAACTTGAGGACAAATCAGTCCTTTCAAGAGGCCAAAAATGGGTTCTGAAAAGTACGGGCAACGAAAATGAATACCTCATTTGCAGTGCAGCCTTTCCAACTTTGGCCATTGACGCAGCTCCCAACAAGTGGTACAACCCCGTGCAGTGGACCGCCGATGTGAATTCTGAAAACCAACGTTTCCAGATATTGCCGGTTGAGGGTTCCGACAGCATCTATCAGATAGTGTGGTCGGGCAACACCAACCGCCGTTTTATGGAGAAGAGTGGTAACACTCTCAACGTTTCAGACGAAGCAGAAAGCGCAGGTGTAACCACCCAATTCGTGTTTGAAGAAACAACCAAACAGGCCGAAGTGGCCCGCAATAATTGGGAGGACGAAACCTTCTACGAACAGAACAAACTGCCTGCACACACCACCTTCATGCCTTATGCCAGCACACAACTGTTGCAGGCCGACACCGAGCGTTATGCCCACCCGTGGGTTGACCCCACTGGGGCAGAATGGCTCTCACTCAATGGCGTGTGGAATTTGAAGTGGACAACCGACATCGACAACCGTCCGGGCGCCGATTTCTATGCCGACGATGTGGACGCTGCGCAGTGGGACACCATCAGCGTACCCTCATGCCTCGAAATGAAAGGCTATGGCTCACCTTATTATATAAATGTAGAATACCCGTTTGTTGACAACTATCCATACTTGCAGATGAAGGGCGGCTGCCAAAACTCTGTGGCGTCATACCGCCGCCAGTTTACGTTGCCCGAGGGTTGGACCGACAAGCGTGTGGTGTTGCACTTCGATGGCATTTACAGTGCAGCCTATGTGTGGGTTAACGGCCAGTATGTGGGCTATACGCAGGGTGCCAACAACGATGCCGAGTTCGACCTGAGCCACGCTGTGCGCCAGGGCAACAACAACATAGCTGTGCAAGTGTTCCGCTTTAGCGATGCCTCGTACCTCGAGGACCAGGATATGTGGCGCATGAGTGGCATACATCGCGATGTGTACCTTTATGCCACCCCAAAGACATATATCAGCAATCATATCATTACCGACGACTTTGACGCACCTTACACATCAGCCTCAGTCAAGGTACAGATAAATGCAGCCAACCCGGGCGCACAGGCAGTTAGTAAAAAGGCCCGTGTGCGGTTGATTTCTCCCGACGGCAAACAGTTGGCCGAAACTGTGGCAAACCTCGACTTTGCAGCGGGCGACACCGCCACAGTGGCTTATGCCACACTGCCCGTGGTTGACAATCTGCAGGCCTGGACGTCAGAACACCCCAACCTCTACACCGTTGAGGTGGCGCAACTGGCAGCCGATGGCACAACCGAGGAAATGGCCTTTGCCACCAAGCATGGCTTCCGCAAGGTGGAGTGCACAAACGGACAAATATATGTCAATGGTGTGCGCACCTACTTTAGCGGCGTCAACACACAGGACACGCACCCCGTGCGCGGCCGTTCTATCGATGTGCCCACCATGCTGCGCGATGTGACCATGATGAAGCAAGCCAATGTTAACCTCGTGCGCACCTCGCACATGCCGCGCCAGCCCAAGATGTATGCCATGTTCGACCATTACGGACTTTACTGCATGGACGAGGCCGACATTGAATGCCACTTCAACTGGGAGCAGAGCGGCAACACCATTACCGCTGCCGACAGTTGGAAACCACAATTTATCGACCGCTCAATGCGCATGGTGGAGCGTGACCGCAACTTCACGTCTGTTATATTCTGGAGTTTGGGCAATGAAAGTGGTGTGGGCCAAAACATGCAGGCTGCTTACGACACCATAAAGGCGGCCGACCCCACACGTCTCGTCCACTACGAGGGCGCAACCCGCGGCGGCGCATCATACACCGATATGCACAGTGTGATGTATCCCACATTGAGCAACGTGCAGCGCGAGGCCAATACCAACGATGGAGGCCGTCCTTACTTTATGTGCGAATATGCCCACTCAATGGGTAACGCCAATGGCAACTTCAGCGAATATTGGAATACCATTCTCTCGTCAACCAACGGCATGGGCGGTTGTGTATGGGACTGGGTTGACCAAAGCATTTATAGCGCAGATGACATCAAGAATGGCACACTTACGCAAAATGGCTATCCTAAGTACCGTCAGGGCAAGGATTACCCCGGCCCCACACAAGGCAACTTTGTAAACAATGGTTTGATACCTGCCAACCGTGCGTGGACTCCTAAATTGGCCGAGGTGAAGAATGTATATGCCCCCGTACAGGTGACGCAATTCAACGCCAAGAAAAAGATATTGGTGCTGACCAACCGCTATCACAGCACCAGCCTCAACGCACTGCGCATGGCCTACGCTGTGCTCAAAAATGGCGAGGTTGTTGAAACCGACACGCTCGACCTGGCCGACACCAAGCCCAATACGCAGATGCGCACCACATTGCGCTACACCACCGACACAAGTGATGGCAATGACTACATGCTCGACCTCACTTTCTTGACTAAAGAGGCCAGTCTGTGGGCTGAGGCCAACTATCCCATTAAAAAGGTGCAGTACACTTTGGCCGAGCGCGAGGCTGGTTTGCCCGCGGTGGCAGCCGACAAGGCACAGCCACTCGCTGTCACGGTTAACCAGTATGGCAACTATCTGATTGAGAACGACAAGGTGCACTACCTCATCGACAAGTCGAGCACCCGTGTGCGCGAGTGGTCGTTTGCCGACTATGCGTTGGTTAGCAAAATGGCCAATGCCTATGATTATGACAACTTCCGTTGGGTTGAGAACGATGCAGCATCGGGCAATGATATTGCTACAACAAACGGTATCAGCAGCCGTACATTCACGCAAGTGCCTGCAATCAATGCAGCCGGCAACGCTGTGTATACGGTAAGGGAAACCGGCAAGTACTGCGATGTGGTGTATTCGTACACCATCTATCCTAATGGCGTGATGGACATGAAATGCACCTACACCTCGCACGACAATGACGACTTGCGCCGCATCGGCACCAAGTTTGTTCTGCCGGCAGCTCTCGAGCAGGTGAGCTATTATGGCCGCGGCCCATGGGAGAACTATGTTGACCGCAAGTCAAGCGCATGGATTGGTCGTTACCAGTCAACAGTGACCGACTTCTTCGAGACCACTCCGCGTCCGCAGTCGTGTGGCAACCGTCTCGACCTGCGCGAACTCACACTGACCGACACCGTCAAGCACTTCACGCTCAATGTGCAGACCGATGGCCAGGTAGCCTTCTCGGCCCTCCACTATGACGATGCCGCAATGGCATCTGTGCAGCACCGTTGGAACCTGCCGGCAACCGGCGATGTCGTACTCCACTTCGATTATTATCAGAAGGGACTTGGCAATGGCAGTTGCGGCAGAGGCACTGGCACACTGAGCCAGTATTATTGCCCCGTGGGCACATTCACCCACACCTTGCGTTTCACACCTTCTATTGAGGTTGACGAAACAGCCGTCAAACCGACAACAGCCACCTCGTCAATGCTGACAGTCAGCGTAGTGGGCGACGATGTTGTTTGCAAGGGCAACGTGCCCGCCGGCACCACTCTGAGTGTTTACGACCTTGGTGGCAGCACCGTAGGTGTGGCACACACCTCAGTGCCTGTGCAGCAGCTCACCGCTTCGATTGCCGGCCAACCTCGTGGTGCCTACCTTGTAAAGGTTGGCAACAAGGTGTTTAAGGTGATGAAGTAACAAACTGATGTATAAAACGATGCGAGGCAAGTCTCCATGCAAATGGTGGCTTGCCTCGCAAAGTTTTTTTGTGCTTATATTCGGCTCTTCTAGAATTTGGGGTTATTGCGTGCAACTCATTGAGCTGCACGCTTTTGCTTATTGTTTATTATGCGTTTACCTTTCGACATTACTTAACCTCCTCGAAGATTATTAACACTGAATATCAATAAGTTATATTCGTATGCTACAAATATGGATACTTATAATGATGGGTAAAAGTTGGAAAAGATAGACAAATCGGAAATCTATTTCTCTGCTTTTGGGTTTCTCTGCCTATTCCTCGTCATTATTCTTTCTGTCTCGCTCTTTGTACTCTCTGAGTTCTTGTTCAACCATGTCAAGGCGTTTAGTCAACTCTTCAATAGAAGGCAGTTTGTCCTTGATTTTGATACCCTCATAAGTGGCAACACCCATTGGATTCTGAATACTGTCAAATGCCCATTCCACCTTCGTCTGGTCTTTCGACTTACATAGAAGAAGTCCTATGGTTGGGTTATCACCAGATTGTCGAAGCAGTTTGTTGCACGCAGCCACATAGAAGTTCAACTTCCCAGCAAACTCTGGTTTGAAATCCACCACCTTCAACTCAATAACTACATAACAACGAAGTCGTATGTGGTAGAAAAGCAAGTCGGGGAAATAGCCATCCGCACCAACAACAAGTTCGGGCTGTCTGCCGACATAGGTAAATCCATTACCCAGTTCAAGCAAAAAGCGAGTTATGTCTTTTGCTATGGCATTCTCCAAATCTCGTTCATTATATCCTCTCTCCAACATAAGAAAGTCAAGCCTGTATGGGTCTTTCAACACACTTGCTGCAAGTTGGCTTTGATGTGTGGCCAGTTGAGAAGCAAAGTTAGTTATGGCTTTTCCTTGCTTGCCAAAATCACCATTGTCTATAACATCTGCCAATTCACGCTTGCTAAGTCCCTCATCTATCACCCTCGCCATATAGTAGAACGCCTCTTCTACGGATTTACATTTAGACGTAATCAGCAAGTGATGCTTCCAAGGGATTATTCCAAAGATAGGAAGCATGCCTCCATCGTCAATAATAGAGTCGATTCTATTTGGTGAAACAATTTCTGCACCTAGTTGGTGCAATCTTATAGGATTCTGATTTTCAGCTATTTGTAATTTTGCACCTAGCTGGTGCAAAATTTTCTTGTGGTTGTCATCAGTCATATAAAACTCGTACCATCCCTTCATATAATAAAGGTTGCGGGCCGAGAATCCTTTTACGTCAGGATAGGCTTCTCTAAGGTCAAGGCTGAGTTGGTTGACAACACCAGTTCCCCATCTTGCCTCTGCTTGCTTTTGTACAATGTCGCGCCCCAAGAGCCAATTGAACTCCAAAGCTCCATAATTGGCTTGTAATGCCACGCGACTGCGAACCGCCTGATAGCGGCTCTTTATCTCTCGCAGCCATTCTATGTATTCATTGTCACCATGAAAATTTTGGGAGGTGACGAAGTGAGGTTTATTGTTACCTGTCATATTATTTTATTTATCTGTAATAAGAGCCTCGTTTTATGCAATGAAATGCAAAATTACTAAAAGCACGAGTAGGGCAAGAGTAGCAAAGCCAATATTCCTATTTATTTTTGCTTGTTTTTCAATCTTTGCCTTGGATTCGGAAATCTCATTTTTCAAGTTGTCTAGAGATCTCAGAACCGTATGCTGATTATTTGCAAGCTTTTGTATTATATTCTCATTACTGTCTTTTAACTGTCCGAGGTCGTTTCGTAGATTTGTTGCCTTGCTGTTTATTTCATCGTTCAAAGCCTTCACAGATTCACTACAACTTGCCATTAGAGACGAAACATTACCTTCTATACGGCTAAGAACTACATCCTGTTCCTTTTGAGAAGAAGAAAGTTCTTGTCGCATAACTTTTATTGTCTGGACTACATTTGCAACATTGTCAGAAGTGTCTTTTATGTTTTTTGCGAGTGATTCTGCTCTTTTAATAGAATTGTCAAATACACTCACTTGTCTGTCAATTTCTTGTATCCTCGAGCTCAACTTTTCGGAAAAAGAAAGAGACATAGCCTCTTGCCCCTTTTGGATTCTTGTTGTAATTTCTGTACAAGTTGTTTGGAGATTAACGATGGCAGAAGATACCTGTTGCTCAATTATCACTTTGTTGTTTTGGAGCAAAGCGACCAACTGTTTTAATGCATTTTCTATATCGTGTAATTTATCTACATAGTTCTGTATTCCACTCTGGGTTGCAGAATAAGCTGCAACTGTGTCGCTAACTTGTTTACGAGCCGAATCAATATTTACCAACGTATTTTTAAGCTCTTCTATTGTTTGATATAAATCGTTATTCATAATGAGTTGTTTTTATTTTGTTACATATTGTTCTTTGAATTTGTCAAGCCAACCCAATTGGAATTCAGCTTCACCTATTTGTTGCCATTCTTCCAATGCAATTCGTTCGTTTTCTCCGATAGCATCTTTTTCAATGAGTGTTTGTTCAAATAGTGCCATTTTTTCGTAAAACGTCTTATAGTTTCTGCTTCTTATTTTGAACTCTTTATACCCTGCAATATAACTATCACGTAGTTCTTGATATAGACTATCATTAGCTTTCACGTTTTGGTATAGCAGGCAGAAAACATTAAGCAAATCCAATGTTGGATTACTATCGGTCAAAGAGCGACGAATAAGACGTACCGCACCTTGAAGGTGTTTAATATTGTCTTTGGGCGAGCCTGAATTCCCAATTATTGCGTCATCAACTACATTCATATATTTGAAGAGAATGTCGTATGAAGAGATTTTCCCATAATCAGTATCTTTTGTCAAGCTGTATGGTATACCTCCATCAGTAACATAATCCTCACGTGCAAATTTAGAATTGAAATAGAAATATATAAAATCCTTCAAATCCTCATTTGTTTTAATCCAATCATAAGGGGAATTAACCGCTACTTCACAGAATGTTTCCATATCTTTTATTGCCCTTTCTCGTTTGGACGCAATTTTGTCATAAACGAATTCTGTAATGTATCCTAGACATTTTTGCATGGCATTCTGTCCCTTGTATGTAAGGGCTTTATTCATTTCAAACTCAGAACGTTCTTCTGCATAATAGCGCATTAAGAACATCTTCAGGTTATTGAAATAGTCGTTATCACTCTTTCGGATTGTTACGATACGGAACTGCTGGCTTTGGTAATCCCGAGTGTAATCATCAATAATGCCAATGCAACACATCCTATAGATAGCTTTTTCGATGGTAGCAACAAATGCAACTTCTCCTTGTCTAATATCCCGTGAGTCCTTGAATACTAAAATAGGATAACGCTTTTGTAATAACCAATTATTCAATTTAGAAACAGAATCTGCATTAACCTCTGGTGAATATGATATATATGAGACTAGTTTCTCTCCTATTTTAGTGGATAAAAGTTCATCCATAAATCCAGAAACCTGTTTGTATTGTATCTGATTGCCCCTTTCGCTTTCTTCATCTGTGACATCTAAAGTTGTTTGAGTAAGCAGGTAATACATAATCATTTTCTCGAAGTCTTCACCAATAAAATTATTATCAAAAAAGAATTTATGTACACCATAATCAACAGGAATTGCCTCCATAATTCGAGTTCGTGGATTTTGTTCCATAAACTGCTTGGATGAATACAAAATAGTGGATAGTGCCATTTTTCGGTCACGCCCTGCTCGTCCTGCTTCCTGAACAAAAGCCTCCAATGAACCAGAGAAGCAGATGTTATATGTAAATCTAACGTTAGGCTTGTCTATTCCCATGCCAAAGGCTTTTGTTGCAACCATTACGGAAGTTTCTCCTGCGATAAATCTTTCCTGTTCAGTTAGAACATCTCCTCCTATATATGTACTAACATTGTTGCTTTCAATAATGTTTTTTACAGAAGATGCCACACCTATATTGGTCTTAGTGTCATTAACTCCAATACTTCCACGACGATGTGGGCAGAAAACAATTGCTCCTGCCTTATTAGGTGTTTCTTCATACCACTTCTCGCTGATTTCTGTAGTTAAATCTGCATTCTCAATTTGTGACAGAATTCTTTTATCAGTAATACCTTCTCTTTCTATAAAACGTTTCTTAATGAGTTTTATATTCTCGTCTTTCTGCAGATCTTTTAATTCGTCAAATCCTTGCGCAATGATACTGGGAAGTTCATCATTTTTCTTTCTGTAAACATCCCATTTGCTCATACAGGATGTATCATCTATTTTAACGACATGATATTGAAGTTCCAATCTGTTTGTGTTTTCATATCTAATGACAGCCTCACCATCTAATGGAAATGCTCCATTACCAGAAAGTTCTCTTTCAACATCAGCCAATACATCAAATGACGCAGTGGCTGTCAGTCCAAATAAAGATAATCTGCATTCTTTACCTCTTATTTGCTTTGGTAGAACATAGTTATATAGATTTCGTCCTAAATGCAGATATGTGAATCTGAAATCATGTCCCCATTCCGAAACACAATGTACCTCATCTATTACGCCATAAGCGAAATACACATGTAAATCTTGCATATTGCGAAGCCTGTTTCGGAAACCTCTTATACACAATCTCTCTGGAGAAAGAAAAAGAAACTGAACCTTTGACCTCTCCATCATTGCTTCTCTCTTATTCTTTTCTCCTGCATCTACTGTTGCATTTATAAAAGTACAACTATCTATGCCATTATGTGTTAACCCATCATATTGGTCTTTCATCAAAGAAACAAGAGGATCTATAACTATTGTTATGCCAGGCTGTAGCATTGCTGCTAGTTGATATGTAAGGGATTTACCACTACCAGTTGGGAGTAAACCAATTACTGACAGATTGCCCATTGCTCTTGTGAGTATTGGCAATTGCCCATTGCGAAATTTTTCCTTACGGAATAGCAACTGCAAGAAATATGTCAATCTATCTACTTGTTTATTTTCTTCTATGAATATTCCTCGCTCATTCTTTGTTACAAATGGCTTATAGCTTATTTTCTCTGATGTATAGACATATCTTTCTGCGTGAAGATTGTTTTCACCTACAGAAAAAATGGCAAAGTAGCAATTATTTTTAGCTTTATATTTATTAAATGTATATTCATCTCCTTTTATATCGGAAGAGCAATGAATTACCAAGTCGTATTCAATATTTCGAATTTTGTCACTTGCATTGGAAACATGATACTCTCCAAGATGCAATGGCGAATTATCATATTGTTCATTTGATACAATCGTAAGTTTTATTTCTGGCAATTTCAAACTTTCATATTCTATACTCATACTTGTAAGTGTGTTGAACATCTGCTTGAAATCCTCAAAAGCTAGTGCAGCACAAGGTACATCATTTTCTTCTACTAGGACATTCCATTCAGGCATATTCAAACTAAGTTTGCCAGTTATTAAAACCTCAACTAGAAGTTTCTGTATACGAGCTATGGTCATTGGAGAATATGCCAATTCGTTCAATGGCATGAAATCGCTCATATGCAACGACTCTCTATTTTCCAATGCAAGATAAAGATTATCTAATGCACAATGACTATGATAGCATTTATCTATTGTCAAATCAAAATCAATAATACCATTATTCGAAGTCTCTACACAAACATCATTAGCTTTACAAAAACTTCGTTCTACAAATGGAGATGGCTTTGTAGCCAAACCACGAGTAATGATATTACTAAGGACTGCCAATATTGGATGAGGGTCATCACTGACGCTTGCACCCAAATCGAAAGGTGCATATACATCAAAATAAGAAAGTCTCTCGGGAAAGGTCGAAATTCTAGCAATAGAAGACAGCTCATAAGCTGCCCTAAATTGTATAGCAGGATAGAATTTATATTTTATTATCTGGCCTGCATCATATGGTTTAAGCTTGGCAACACCTATATTATAGGTATAACCAAGTATGTTCTTGTTGGATTCACATTCATGTTTCTCAAAAGGAAGTGGACGATGAAAATAACTAAAAAAGTTATTTATACGTACATTTCCACTATAATAGTAAGGACTAACACTAACTATAATGTTGTCTGAGGTATGGTTCGTATAAAGAATGTCTGTAAGATGCTTAGAGTCAATACCTCCGATATCCAAAATATTAGAGAACATCTGATACACAGGGAAATTTCCTGTGAATTTCACGTCATTTGCTGACACATCGTCAATGAGTTTATTGATACACCTTATTCTTATATTATTGTCAGCCAGCCCAATAAGAAATTGTGCACGTTTCAAGGCTACAACCGAAGGCTCTATCAGCACAACTTCATTTATAGAGCAACGTAAGTCGTTCTGTCTAATGTAATCAAGCAGGAACAAAGTTGCAAGACCTTGTCCACAAGCCCAGTCTATGACATTAATCTGTCGTGGCAAAGTAGGACGTAGCAATTCAAACGCCTTGTTCAACTTACTGACATGCCAGTCTGTATAAGAAGCAAGATATGCATTCAGTTGTTGTTCCTGTGTGTATATTGTATGCGCATCATCAGAGCCACCTTGATTAGCAAGCGACCAAGGTGTACATCTAAATTGTATTGGCAAACAAAGTCGAGCACTTTCTCTTATAATATCGAAAGTCAAACATTCAGTTTGTCTTATAATATCCTCAAACTTTGACATTTTATCTTCCAGTTATTGTTTCTGCAAATGGATTTTCTCTGTGTGAGCGCATATTGGCTATCGCTCTTTCCTTACTGGCATTGGCATAGCAATATTCGCAACCATGCACACAAGTGTTATATTCACCTATGTCTTTACTCTTTATGCAACCACAAAACTCACGCTGTCCTTTGTCTCTGTTGTCGCCATGAGTAGCATACATGCCATTAGGTAGAACAATTGCATCTTGGGGCAATGGTTCTGCATCACCAAACAAACCAACTTGTGGCATGGGATGTTGTTTGACTTTCAGATAGTCCATCAAAATTTTGTCATCATAAGCTAATCTTATTATCAGATTGTCGTCAACGCAATGATTCTTTTGAACACCATACTCCGTCAAATCTATTTTTTCACCGCACGTTGCTAATTCGTAGCCCCATTTGTGATTAAAAGCAGACAAGCGTTGAGCAAACTCTCGCATTTGTGCTTCCGTCCAATCAATATAATTAACCTGTGCTTTTTGTAGGTTTGCTTGAACTTTGCGATAAGATAGAATATCAGCAAAACTAAACACCATTTTCTCAGTATAGCCAAGTAGTTGGTCGCCAATATTCTCCACTTTAGCAAGTAAAGTGTCTATGCTTATTCTATCTGTTAACACAAGTGGGTCGAACCTCCAAATCACATGTCCTTTACCTAGTTTGTCCACTAGTTGCTTGAACGTTTCTATTCTTTGGGATAGTGAGGGGACATTTTTCTCCAGCCCTTCTGCCTCATAATCGTTTAACGAGTATTGTATGTAACACTTGATGTCACGCTTTTCTAATATCGGTAGATACTGTAACAATGGACGTGGGTTCTTGGACCAAAAAACAATGAAGCGAGTGTCTTTATACGAAACATAACTTTTTACCCCATTAAAAGGATTAGTCCAAGCCGAATAGCCAGCCTTGTCCAATCGATAGAAAAACCAATCGGCATAGAAAGCAGGTATGTCTGTACTTCGACTTGCAGAAACAAGAACAGGGACTTGCATATCTACAAGTTCCCCATTCTCACGTGGAAGTTTTTCTTTAGCCCATGTTGCCATGTGTTAGTCTAATTTTTGGTTAATAAGATGTCTATAAATTTTCAATAAGCCATTAGTGATAACAGAATTACTTTCTATTTGTGCAAAAGGAGACTCTTGTGTAAGAATCTTTATTAAATCTCCAATCATTTCTTTGGCTTTCATTTCAAACATCATGTAGTCAAACATTGAATCTCCTTCCTCCCAAAAATCGCTATGAGAACCAAAATGATAAACCTCCCAAGCTTTCAACAAAGGCAACTTAAACATCTCAAAGAATTGAGTAATTTTCAATACTTGTAAAGAAAAATCCCTATCTTGCTTATTATCTGCCATTTTTGAATAGTTCATCTGTATCTTTTTTATGGTTCTTACAAGCATAGAGATTTCATCTGCTGTTGGCTTGCTGGGATCTGAAACTTTTTTAGGTTCACAAAGCAAATGAACTATTTCGTTCAAATTATTATGAATTTCATAAAGTACGGACTTGACATGTTTTTCTTCAGTAATGTCCCTTTGTGGAATACGATGCTGATTTAACCCATCTCTTGTAATAGTATTAAGAATACAAAAATTATTCTCAACAAACTTGATAGCATTACACACTCCGACTTCTGGATGGTTAATAAACCATTCCAAATAACTCTGGTATTCACTCTGGCTATCATCATTCATAAAATATGATGCTGGATAATAGTCAAAAATATGATCCATGACAGTGGCTATAATCCATTCTGCCTGCCAAAGCTCTTTTCCTGCTTTTTTTTGTTCGTCTATGTCGTTGCCATCATAAATCAAGGTAAAAGAGGCTTTTCCTATATAGGATAACGCAGCTTTCAATGATTCTTTTGTGAATAGCGGATTGTTATGTACCATAAAGTTGTTAATTTAATAGTTTACTTATAGATCTTACTTAAGATGTATTCTTTAAGTGATGAATAAGGATTATAGGAAACCCTTTGCACCATTTCTGCGACTTGGTTAACCTGTCCTGTAATTTGATCTACAATTAACATAGGAACAAAACCTGCATTGTCATAATATGACTTTATCATACTCAATACATAGTTCGCAACAATATCTCTTGACTCATCTGATGAATGTTGGTTAGACGCAAGCATAGGAACAAGCTCTCTGGCAAAGACATCTGTGATGTCTGGAATTGCCCGTCCTTCAGAAAGTTTCAAGTCTTCTGTAATATTGAATGGATTGTATGAGACTTTCTTTGGGTGTACTTTAAGAGGATTGGAAGGCTTCTTGCAGTTTTTACCAGAAAGCTTCTCTATAGCCTTGGTCACTGTTTGTATATTGCTTTCCATCTTTTTTAATCTATTACCCGCTTCGTTGTCATCAAGCTCCAAATTGAATATAACCTGTAAAACATCAGACCAATTATCAGCTAAATCCCGAACAACATTTCGTCTGTGAGAATCATCAGACATGCTTAATTTAACCAAAACATAATGAGAGGCAATATTATTATCGGTTATATCAGAAACTTTACCATAAGCGTATTCTTCCTCATAATAGTAGCCAAATATACCTGCGTATGAGAATAGCCTACTTTTCATTTTCTCGCTTCTGCCTCCAACTAAACGGTCTGATCCCCAAAATATATAACTAATGTCGGAAAGAATAGCAATTATCGACTTCAGTTCATCTTTAGAGAACAAAGCTGTTAATTGGCTTGTTCTTTGGTATTCCAAATCAACATTTCTATCATACAAATGCAAAACACATTTTTGAATAGAACCTTTATCAAGAATGATAGAAAATCCATAATCCGACAAATCGACATCTTGCCATCCAAAAGGAGTTTGTGCAGAAACACAATATCCCTTAAGCAAAATCTCAGAATCTGAGAATTTTACTACACGCATAGGTTTGGGAGCAAAATGGGCTTGCCCTGTATCCCCATTTGTCGCAGTCAAGATATATCCATCTCCAGCTTTAAGTTGATAGCCTGAGCACCCATTGATATTTTTGCTGATTTTTATATGTCTTAGACAGACTTGCAATCCTCTTACAGGCTTATTGTTTTCATAACGCTGATGACAGGTAGAATCAAACTCGAAATTAGACAAAAACGATTCTTCACGCTTTTGTTGTTCTTCTTGTTTACGTTGTTCTGCCAATCGTCGCTGTTCTTCTACACGACGCTTATATTCTTGTTGAAGACGCAATTGTTCTTGTCGTGCATTCTCTTTCTTCTTATTGTTGAAAAAATCGAATATTCCCATCTCAAAAACATTGTCCATCAGTAGCCTATAGGACATATTAGTTAAACGAAAAGCGTGGCACTGCTATAACCACGTCTTAAAGTGCAGGCCCTGAGAAAACCTTAATCAACAGATATGGTAAAGCAGCCCACGCTATAACGTGGGAACTGCCATGCCAATTCTTGTTGATTTTGTGTTTCAGTTTCTCAGGCTTTGCACTTACAAGAGTAGCATAACGCTCCTAATATTTCTTAATGTCTGGAAATGGTATACCAAATCCACAAGCAAAAATACAGAAAAATCTGTAAATATTGAAGAATATGCAGAAAATCAACGCAAACATTACTCATAACTACTTTTTCTACTTTTTTCTTAGAGCCGACAAATTGGGGGGAAACAGTTGATCATAAATTGCCTATGCTCCATTACGTTCTGAAGAACGAATGCGAGTGAGTCAACGAATCCAGCTCATGGTAACGTTCCTTTCTCTTCTCATCCATGATGACCTTCTTGTAAAAGATATGGTTGGTTCGGTCGAGATCCATAACCATACTTTGATATGGAGAAGAAAAGAAAATACTGGCAATGATGCCGAGAATGACAAGATACCATTGGAAAAATCCCCATTTGTCAGTCCTTTGTTTGAATCTGTTCCATCTGTAGAACCACCATGATTTCAGTGTAGGTGGAGAAGAAACCTTGGGGGTCGTTATGGTTCGCAGATCATCGCCCCATATCTTCAAAATCGCATGTGCCAAAAAAGTAGCGTTTAGACGTTTTACCAGACAACAATAATTGCTAAACGTAAACATGCGAATGAACTCAAGCACCAAACGCTACCTCTAATGGGGACGTTTGGTGTTTGAACTCGTTCGCATGTTTGCGTTTTAAGCAATAATTCGATATAGAGTTCGGGCGTATCAAGTCTAATATGTGCGCTACGGCGTCAGCCCATTAGCATATTGACATATTAGCTCATTACCACATTTTCATATTGCCACATTAACAATCCCGTTATTGCTCAACGGCCTTCGGTGTCCAGTTGTTGAAGAACCTCAGCACCCGTTTTTCGCTATAGCCTTTTCCTTCCTCCAAAAAACTGGAGTCCTGAATGTGAAGTACCTTGCCATTGGTGTCGAGCACCACAAAAACGGGGAAACCAAAACGGGCCGGATTGCCCAATCTGTGCATCAGCGCAGCCGAATTGTCGGTAGTGGTTGTGCTGCTTTTGCGCGGATTATAATTGACGTGTATAAATTCAAAGTTGTCGTTCACCGTCTTGTTAACCACAGAATCCTTCTCAACAAAATCGGCAAAGCGCAAACACCACGGGCACCAGTTGCCGCCCACTTGGCACACAACGTATTTGTTGGCAGCTTTAGCCTTGACAAGTGCATCGTCTATTTGCGTCATGGGGTCGATGGTCTCGTTATACACCCTTTTCAGTGCATTTTGTGCATGAACCATGCTTATGGCCATAGCCATCAGCAGGGTTGTTATGAAAGTCTTCTTCATAGTTGTCACACCTCCTCTGTTATTTCTGCCATCGTTTTGCGTTTCTTTTCGGTACACACACAGTCGTCGGCCGTGTGTCCCACGGGTATGATGGCCACGGCTTCAAAGTTGTCGCTTGCAAAAAGTTGGTGCGTCACCTCGGGGTCGAAATTGCAAACCCAGCAGGTGCCCAGTCCGCGCTCAGCTGCGGCAAGGCAAAGGTGTTCGGTAGCTATTGCCACATCAATGTCGCCATGAGCCTTTGCGTCCTCAGGACGTGTCCAGCAGGCTGTATTGTCCTTCATGCACACAATGTAGAGCGGGGCGGTGCGGAACCACTCGCGGTTGTAAGCACCCCACAGCTTTTCCTTGTACTCATTGCTGCGCACAATAATGAATTTCCAGGGTTGTTTGTTGCAGGCCGATGGAGCCAGTCGCACACACTCCATAATGTAGTCAAGGTCATCTTGGCTTACAGGCTCGGTTGTGAATTTGCGTGCCGAGAAACGCTTCTGTGTCAGTTCTAGAAAGTTCATGTCTCAAATGTTTGTTTGCCGCAAAATTAGTAAATTCCTCTAATCAGGCAATTGCTCATATTACATATAGATATGGTTATTACATAATGAGAACTTAAATGGCTTTCCTTTATGCTTTTGATAGTCACACATAATGCAGTTTTTGTCAGAGCAGTGGGTGGCACCATACAGTCCATGGCCAAACTCATGTACAATTACCGCTATAAAGTCCTTTCCTTTAACTCTATAATCAGATACTATAGATTTGTTTTTGGCTAAAGGGGTTAATCCCATTATTCCGTAATTCTCACTATTATGAATTTTAAAAGATATGTCTTTATGTGTTAATCCTATGATATAAATAGGATTGGCTGTTTCCGGTAAATCCCTTAAAAGAACATTGGCCAAATATCTATTTCTAGGTTTATAATAAGCGCTTTGTGGTAACTGCTTGTTGGGAAGAACTTTGACTGTATCAATAGTACATGCAAACACAGACTTTATGCCTTTCTTTATATCTTTACATAAAGATTTAGCCTCATGTTGCGTAAAGTTATCGTAAGGTTGCAAATAAATAGTAGCATGTGGGCAACATGGAACAGAATCGAACAAAACTTCTTCTTGTTCTAATTTATTTCCTTTATTACAACTAATAAAACACAATAATGCTACAAAAAAACTTAAGATCTTCATAACTAATATTCTTAATATCCTGTATTATATTTTAAATATGAATCAAATGTTTTGTCATAATGTTTTAATTTAGCTCGTGAGGGCACATTATTATATTTTGTTTTTAAGGGATGGCCTTTATCAGTAGATTCATAAATATAATTTTCTTTATTAACGGGCAAAACATATAAACTATCATTGGCTGAGTAGTTTTTTGCCATATAATTTAATACCTCATCTGGTAAATTCACACACCCAAAAGAGCCATTACGAGATCCTTTATTAAAAGCATCGCATCTTCCTGAAGGCATCGTATGAAGCATAGCTGCTAATTTTTTATTAGTATGAGTATTTCCTCTATTACCTTCATTGAATCGATAGGCAGGCTTCCCTTCATAACTACTCTAGGATAATGTAAAAATTCCTGCTGGCGTACTCCTTGCCTATTTTTCGTCATCATAAAAATTTTTACTTTGATCCTTGAACCATTATTAAGCAGTGGCAAAACGTGTGCCTTGATTTCATAAACTGTTGGCATCTGAACTTTTTACTCATCTTATATAAGATAGGCTGCTCTGCACTTTACTTGCACATAGGAATAAACGATGAAAATAAAAAGTCGTTGATCCTAAAGTACTGCAACAGACTTACGTATTTGGTCTAATAGGACAGAGAGTTTTTTGCTTTTCTTGGCTGTCCAATAGTTATATTGGGTTTGAAGTTCCACCCAAATATAAGCCTTAGTCCCCGTTGCAGCTTCTATCTTAAAAGCAAGTTCTGGAGTAACAGGACGTTTACCTTTTATTACTTCATTAAGTACAGAACAAGAAATGCCTATAGTTTCGGCAAACTTTCGTTGCGTGAGTCCACGTGCTTCTAATTCATCACCCAATAATTCACCGGGGTGAGTTGGTTCGAAAGGTTCTAAATCGTAAGGATTATATATATTGCTCATATCTTGCTTCTATTTATTTGCATAATGCAAAAGTAGTATGTATTTCTTGTATTCACAACGTTTGCGAACGTCTGTTTCGTTTGTAGTTTCTAATTTCGGACTAACATTTGCATTACGTTACGCCTCGGCACGATTCAAACTGCGTTTGGCTCTTCTCTCGGTTTGGATGTAAATCATCTTTTATCGAATTATGAAGCGTGCAGCGGGACCATAAAAATAGTGCACTCTCGCGCGCACGCGCGTCCGTCATTTTATGCCCGTAATTGCTTTTGTTTGCACTAAATGTATTAAAAGCATTGATATTCAATGGAAAACGGCGTGTAGACAAACCCCAAAGGAATCTGCACGCCGTCTGCACTATCTGCACTTTACTTGCACTGTCTGCACTTTACCTGCACTCTACTTGCACTGCCTGCACTTCTTGTACCGAAAACGTGCCGTGCGGGTAGTGCTGCGGAGGACAAACAGTTGCGGGAGGTAGACAAAGCTGTCACTCCAACCGAAAAAACTATATCCCGTTACAGACATGACGCAGTGGCAGTGCAGATATGTTGTGCAGGGAGTGCAGATAGTGCAGGCAGTGTGCAGGTAGTGCAGACAAGAAGTGCAGGTAGTGCAGACACAGTGCAGACAAAATGACGGGTTACCTACACACTTGAAGATACTGATAATCACGAGTTTTTGTGCGATTAGTGCAGACAAGTGAAAAAGTGACAGCAAAACGTCTGACGTGCGCGCGTGCGCGAGGGAAACGTTGTCTGCACGTCCGACGATGGCACGCTGCCATAAATGTCATTCGTGGCAGAATAAAACTTTTATGACGGGCAAATAATAACTTTGGCACACTTTTGGCATAATGAATGTCGAGCGCCTGCACGACAGCTTAAAAAACTGCGTGCGGCATTCACCCACAATAGCAATAAATCAAACAAATAACAAAACATAAGCAATTATGAACATTAAACCGTTAGCTGACCGCGTGCTTATTAAGCCCGCTCCCGCAGAAGAGAAAACTGCTGGTGGTATTATCATTCCCGACACTGCCAAGGAAAAACCATTGCAAGGCGAAGTGCTTGCTGCTGGTAATGGCACAAAGGACGAAGAAATGGTGCTCAAGGCTGGCGACACCGTGTTGTATGGTAAATATGCCGGCACCGAGGTAGAACTCGATGGCGAAAAGTATTTGATTATGCGTCAGAGCGACGTGCTCGCTGTTCTGGCATAAGTTAACAACCAATCACAACCCATTAAAAATAAGAAGCTATCATGGCAAAAGAAATAGTATATGATGTAGATGCGCGCGAACGTCTGCGCGAAGGTGCTGATGCACTTGCTAATGCAGTAAAGGTAACCCTCGGCCCTAAAGGTCGCAATGTGGTAATCGACAAAAAGTTTGGCGCACCGCGCATTACCAAGGACGGTGTGAGCGTGGCCAAGGAAATTGAACTTGAAGACGCTTTCCAGAATGCTGGCGCACAGCTCGTTAAGAGCGTGGCTTCGAAAACTGGCGACGATGCTGGTGATGGTACCACAACGGCTACTGTGCTGACACAGGCTATCCTTACCGAGGGTATGAAGAATGTGGCTGCCGGTGCCAATCCGCTTGATGTAAAGCGTGGTATTGACAAGGCTGTGGCCAAGGTGGTTGAAAGCATCAAGGGCCAGAGCGAGCAGGTAGGCGAAAGCTACGACAAAATTGAGCAGGTAGCTACTATCTCTGCCAACAATGACCCCGAAATTGGTAAACTCATTGCTGATGGTATGCGTGCCGTAAGCGTAAATGGTGTTATCACCATCGAGGACGCCAAGGGCCGTGACACAGTGCTCAAGACGGTTGAAGGTATGCAGTTTGACCGTGGCTACCTTTCAGCTTACTTCGTTACCGACACTGAAAAGATGCAGTGCGTAATGGAGAACCCCTACATCTTGATTTACGACAAGAAGATTTCAAACATCAAGGATTTCTTGCCTATACTCGAACCCGCCGTACAGAGCGGTCGTCCTCTCTTGGTTATTGCTGAGGACGTTGACAGCGAAGCCCTTACTACATTGGTAGTTAACCGCCTGCGCACACAGCTCAAGATTTGTGCTGTGAAGGCTCCTGGTTTTGGCGATCGTCGCAAGGCTATGCTCGAGGACATTGCCGTACTTACCGGTGGTGTGGTTATCAGCGAAGACAAGGGCTTGAAGCTCGAACAGGCTACGCTCGATATGCTTGGTTCTGCCGAGAAGGTGACTATCTCAAAGGAGAACACCACTATCGTAAATGGCAAGGGTGCCAAGGAAAACATCAACGAGCGCATCGGCCAAATCAAGAACGAGATTGCCAACTCAACCTCTTCATACGACAAGGAAAAACTCCAGGAACGTTTGGCCAAACTCTCAGGCGGTGTATGTGTGCTTGAGGTCGGTGCTGCCAGCGAAACTGAGCAGAAGGAAAAGAAGGACCGTTGCGATGATGCACTTTGTGCAACCCGCGCAGCCGTTGAGGAAGGTATCGTAACCGGTGGCGGTGTGGCTTACATTCGTGCCCAGAAGTGCCTCGAAGGCATGAAGGGTGACAATGCCGACGAAACTACTGGTATCAACATCATTCGTCGTGCCATTGAGGAACCGCTCCGTCAGATTTGCCGCAACGCTGGCATCGAGGGTGCTGTTATCGTGAACAAGGTGCGCGAAGGCGAAGGTTACTATGGCTACAACGCAAAAACCGAGGAGTTTGGCGACTTGCGTGCAGCTGGTGTGGTAGACCCCGCCAAGGTAACTCGTGTGGCTCTTGAAAATGCTGCTTCGGTTGCAGGCATGTTCCTCACTACTGAGTGCGTTATCTGCGACAAGAAGGAGGACAAACCCGAAATGCCGATGGCTAACCCCGGCATGGGCGGCATGATGTAATGTATCAATCAAACTAAGTAACATACGCAGACTGCGCCCCAGCACTATATAACGGTAGTGCGGGGGCGCAGTTTTTTTGTTGATTGTATAATGGAAGTGCAAACTTTTCACCTGTACCCATCGCAACAATTAACTGTTTTATATTTTCGGATAAAACAGATGTCGTTTCCTCGAAACTTGTATGGGTGTCGCCAACATCAGCATAACCAATCATCATATAGCGTTTTTTTAACTCATTATGTTCTCCTGACATTAAATTACGGTAGAACCACTGATAATATTAAATAAGTAAGAATGTCGGCATTACACATATTCAATCCATCGCACAATGAGGCATTGGCGGCAAATTCGCCTCACTATTATCCCTCGGGCATAGCCCGCAAACTGGCGGCAGAATGGGGCACGCTGCCTGCAGTGTGGGCCGCTGCGGGCGATGCCATTTGGTTGCCCGACGAGGCGGCTTTGCCCGCCGATGTACCGCCGTTGTGGCGTGACAAGGTGCGCTTTGTGCATCGTGGCGATATGAATGCCACCTTTTGGCAGAGTATAGACCGCATAGAGCCTTGGGGCTGGGACCGATTGGTCTGCCAGCAGTTGCGCAAGGCTGGTGCTCCCGACAGTTTGCTGCCCACCGAGATAGAGCTTGATGTTTACCGCACCCTCAGCAGCCGGCGCACCACCACCGCAGTGCTGCCCTTGTTGCGCAAGGCATTGAGCGACAGGGGAGTGCCCACTCTGGGCGGCTCGTATGTGGCAGAATGTATGGACGACTTTGAACTGTTGGCGGACCAGTGTGCGGCGGCAGAGCATGCCACGGGCAAGGTGGTGGCCAAGAGTTTGTGGTCGTGCAGTGGCCGTGGGGTGTTTGTGATAGATGGCCCGATGTCGGCCTCTACTTCGGGGCGTGTCAAGCGTTTGCTGCGCGAACAGGGTGGCATTGAGGTGGAGCCGCACTACTGTGGCGTGTTGAACTTTGCGCTCGAGTTTAATGCCCTCCACAACGGCAGTGTGCGCTATGCCGGTCTTTCGTTGTTCGACACCACCGAGACGGGGGGCTATACGGGCAACACCCTTGCTCCACAAGCTGCGCTCGAACGGGTGCTCGCCCGGCAGTTTGATGGTTTGGACATTTTGAAAGAAATCTGCAGCGCGGTGTTGTCACAACATCTTGCCGCCCGCTACGAGGGTCCGTTGGGTGTGGACATGATGTTGGTAAAGACGGACAAAGGCATCATGTTGCACCCGTGCATCGAGGTGAATTTGCGTCGCACCATGGGATATGTGGCACTCGATGTGGCACGAGCCGAATATGACTTGCCCTCGGTGCTGAGGCCGTTGTTTGGGTGATTTTCGGTGTAATATAAAACTGTCGGCTATAAGCCAGTAGCACTTGCGAGTATTACCCCATTCGTATGCCTTACGTTTCGCCGGACGGCAATAAATCGATATGACACACGTATCGCACTCTGATACGAATTTTCATTGCGCACTCTGACCGGTACGCCTTAGCGCTTTGTTTGTCCAACAATTATGCCCCCGTTTTGCAAAGTTTGCACCGCGATACTTGTGTATAATATGGGCAACTGCTAACTTTGCAATACACAAACATTGCCCAAAAGGCGGCAGGCTGACACCACGCGGCTGCGTCATAAGGCCTCCACACACATAACAACACCCGATTATGGCATTCTCAAACATAGAGAGACACTATAACAAGCACCCCGAGGACCTGCGTTTGCAACGCAGACACGGCATGGTTGAATTTGCCACCACCATGCACCACCTGCACCGCTTTCTGCACCCCGACACATCGTTGCTCGACATAGGAGCCGGCACAGGCCGCTACACATCGGCACTGATGGCCGAAGGCTATCGCGTCAAAGCCGTCGAACTCGTACAACGCAACATCGACGTGTTTCTGAAACGCGAACCAACGGCCGATGTCGTACGGGGCGATGCAAGGCACATGCCGTTCATACCAACAGCATCGGCAGACGTCACATTGCTGCTCGGCCCGCTATATCACCTCATTGGCGATGAAGAGAAACTGCGGGCTCTTAACGAAGCCAAACGCGTGACAAAGCCTGGCGGACTGATTTTTGTGGCATATCTGATGAACGAATACAGCATTCTGTCATACTGCTTTGACGAGGAAAGGATTTGCGGACTCATGGCCAAAGGCGTGGTTGATGACAACTACCACATACAAGCACAAGCCGACGAATTGTACGACTATGTACGAATTGAGGACATTGACCGCCTCAACCAAAAAGCCGGATTGCAACGTGTGACCATATTCTCGCCCGATGGCGCAGCAGACTATATGCGCACCCGCCTCAACCGCATGAGCGAAGAAACTTTTGCCCACTTCATAGCCTATCAAAAGCGCATTTCAGAACGTCCCGACCTTATTGGCGCAGGCAGCCACGTAGTTGATGTGGTAAAGGTGCCACTGCCATAAGTGTTTATATTGCTACAAACCGACTCCTATTACATCATTCAAGCCATGTGCTGCAACACACCCGCTGCACACACATTGCCTCCTACGGTCTGATAACACCTATTCAGCTTCTTCCCTAAAATGCAACCATACTGCACTTATTGATTAAGATATATGCATTACACCATCGATAATATTACCGCCTTGATTGGCGCACGCCGCTTTGGCTCAGCCGAAGCGTGCATTGACTGGCTGCTGACCGACAGCCGCTCATTGGCCTTTGCAGAGACCACGTTGTTCTTTGCCATTCGTACAAAATTAGGCGACGGACACCACTACATACCCGAATTATACCGCCGCGGCGTACGCAACTTTGTTGTAGGCAATGTGCCAGCCAATTATGAAACGGACTACCCCGATGCCAACTTCCTGTTGGTAGTAAGCCCGCTCAAGGCTTTGCAGCGTCTGGCCGAACGCCACCGCGAGGAATACGACCTGCCCATAATTGGCGTGACCGGCTCTAATGGCAAAACTGTGGTCAAAGAGTGGCTCTACCAATTATTGTCACCCTCCATGCATGTCACACGCTCACCACGCTCTTACAACTCGCAAGTGGGCGTACCACTCAGCGTATGGCTGCTCAACGAGCACACACAGGTTGGAGTATTTGAGGCCGGCATATCACAGCCCGGCGAGATGGCAGCACTCAAGGCCATCATACAACCCACCATTGGTGTAATGACCAACATCGGGCCTGCCCATCAAGAGAACTTTGCCACCATACAAGAGAAGTGCCTTGAAAAGATTTCGCTCTTCAAAGACGCTGATGTGATTGTTTACTGCGCCGACGATGCCGTCATCAGCGAGTGCATGGCGGTGTCACTCTACACGGGCGACACCATCGCATGGTCTACCAGCAATACCGATGCCACGCTCTACATACGCAGCATCACCAAGAAGGCCGACCACACGGATATCGTTTACCGGTTTTTGGGTGTTGAAAACAGCATGAGCATTCCCTTTACCGACGATGCCTCTGTGCAAGACAGCATTCACTGCCTTGCCGTATGCCTTTACCTACACCTGCAGCCCGCCGACATAGCACAGCGCATGGCGCAACTCGAACCCGTGGCCATGCGTCTCGAAGTGATGCAAGGCGTGAGAGGCTGCACCCTCATCAACGACACTTACAACTCCGACGTCACCTCGCTCGACATTGCGCTCGACTTCATGAACCGCCGTCCGGAACAAGGCAACAAGCCTAAAACGCTCATCTTGTCTGACATTCTGCAAACCGGACTGCCCACCACCGAACTCTACACCCAGGTGGCCGACATGATAGAGCGCCGCGGCATAGACCGCTTGATAGGCGTTGGCCCCGAAATATCTGCTGCACACGCTCTGTTTAATGTCAAAAAGGTGTTCTTTCCCACAAGTGACGCTTTAACCGAGAGCGGACTGCTCGACACCATGAGCAATGAAATGGTGCTGATAAAGGGCTCGCGCAAATTTGGCTTTGAGCAAATTACGGCAGCATTGTCATTGCGTGTGCACGAAACCACACTCGATGTCAATCTCGGAGCCATTGCCGAGAATCTCAATTTCTACCGCTCGTTCATGAAACCCGAGACAAAAATCACCTGCATGGTCAAAGCCTCGGCATACGGAGCTGGTTCGGTTGAAATAGCCAAAACTCTGCAAGACCGCGGCGTAGACTACCTTGCCGTAGCCGTGGCCGACGAAGGAGCCGACTTGCGACGCGCCGGCATCACAACAGGCATTATTGTGATGAATCCTGAAATGACGGCATTCAACACGCTTTTCCAATACGACCTTGAGCCCGAAGTATACAGTTTCAAACTGCTCGACGCCCTGGTACACGCAGCCGAGAAGCAAGGCATACAGGGTTTCCCCGTCCACATCAAGCTTGACACCGGCATGCACCGTCTTGGCTTCAACCCGCTCAAGGACGTGCCACAAATCATTGAGCGTCTCAAACGCCAGTCGGCCATTGTGCCTCGCTCAGTATTCTCTCATTTCGTAGGTTCTGACTCTCCCGACTTTGACGAGTTCTCGGCACGTCAGTTCCAACTTTTTGACGAGGCTTCGCAACAGTTGCAACGCGCCTTCCCCAACAAAATATTGCGCCACATTTGCAACAGTGCCGGCATCGAGCGCTTTCCCGAGCGCCACCTCGACATGGTACGCCTCGGCCTCGGCCTTTATGGCATCGACCCCATTGACAACCGCCGCCTGCACAACGTCACCTCACTGCGCACCACCATCTTGCAAATACGTAATGTGCCCAAGGGCGACAGCATCGGTTATTCGCGCCGTTCATTTGTCGAACGCGATTCGCGCATTGCCGCCATACCCATTGGCTATGCCGATGGTTTGAACCGTCACCTTGGCAACCGTAACGGCTACTGTCTGGTTAACGGACAGAAAGCTCCGTACATTGGCAACATCTGCATGGACGTGTGCATGATCGACGTGACGGGCATCGACTGCAAGGAGGGTGACACGGTTGAAATCTTTGGCGACAACCTGCCTGTAACCGTACTGTCTGACAAACTTGACACCATACCCTACGAGGTGCTTACCTCTGTGAGCAACCGCGTCAAGAGGGTCTACTTTCAATAATTGATATGCTATATATGTATGCAGCGCAAAGCGAAACAATGTTTTTTGCTTTGCGCTGCATTTGCTTTTATTGCAGTACGGGTAAAGTGTCTCAAGCAGCAAACGCTACCTCTAATGGGAGCGACGCGTCTCGCGTTCATAAAGACAAAGGCTCACAGACAGCACTAATTACACTTCTATCTGTGAGCCCTTGCTATAATCTCCCACACAAGATGGGGCTGCTGAAAAATGCCCCGAACGCGGGACGCGTCGCCCCCATTAGAGGTAGCGTTTGCTGCTTGAGTACGTTCTTGCGTTTATGTTTTACCTGACAGCAATAATGTTATTTTGTGTTTTACTGGACTGCAATAAATTGCTTTGCACTAATTTTGTCACGAACATGTTGCGCCTTGCACACTTTCACTTTGTACAAGTTAGGCGGCGGCTCGGCAATAAAAACGAAAGTTTTAAGACTTTCGTTTTGTATTGCGCTCGCCTTGCACTAACTTTGCCCCTTGATTACAAAACAATATATGAATTTAATAGTAGACATTGGCAATTCCTCTGCCAAAGCCGCCGTGTTCGATGGCGACAATATGGTGATGCGCAAACGGCTGGGCGACGACCTGGCCAACAACATTGCCATGATAGCAGACGAATATAAAATAGATGCCTGCGCCTTTTCGTCGGTGGGACGCCCCAGGCCCGAAGTGGCCGACGCCATACGCCAACTGGTGCCTTTCACGGTACAAGTTACGGGCTGCACCCCCACCCCACTTGTGTGCGACTACGCCTCGCCCGAAACACTCGGTGCCGACAGGCTGGCTGCTGCAGTGGGAGCGGCATACTGCTGCAAAGGGCACGACCTGTTGATTGTCGATGCCGGCACCTGCATTACATACGACTATGTCAGCACCGAAGGCCACTATCTGGGCGGGAACATCTCACCCGGATTGGGCATGCGCCTTCGTGCCCTGCACGAGCAAACAGCGCGCCTGCCACTTGTCAATGCCGACGGCGAAATAGAACGCATTGGCAGCAACACCATCAATGCCATACGCGCCGGGGTGCTGCAAGGCATGGATTACGAAATAACGGGATACATACGCACCATGATGCACCGCAAACCCGATGCACGCATTTTTCTGACAGGAGGCAACGGCTATCGCTTTGCACAAGAAACTGAAGTCGAACGCAATGACGCCCTGGTCGAAATAGGGCTGAATTGTATTTTACAATATCAACAAAGATGACAACACTCCACAAATACCTGGCTGCCGCAGCCCTGGCGGTGATGCCGCTCGGTGCATTGGCACAAACCAATGGCAGCAACTCACCCTACTCGCGTTATGGCTTCGGCTTGTTGGGCGACGGAGGCAATGCCTTTAACAAGGGTATGGCCGGAACCGCATATGGTATGCGCAACGGCACCGAACTCAACACCAAAAACCCGGCCTCGTATGCTGCTATCGACTCGCTGTCATTCCTTTTCGACGTGGGAGTGTCATTACAAAACGGCAATTTCTCACAAAATGGCACAAAGACCAATGCCAAAAACACCTCTGTTGATTACATCACAACTGGGTTCCGCATGGCGCCACGTCTGGGCATGTCTATCGGCCTTGTGCCATTCAGCACCATTGGCTACGAAATAACAAGCACCAAGTCAAGTCTTTCACAAGACGGCTATTCACAAATTGAACAAACCAACACCTTTTCGGGCGACGGTGGCTTGCACGAGGTATATGCCGGCATCGGTTGGGCACCAATTAAACCACTTTCCTTGGGTGTCAACCTGGGATACTTGTGGGGCGACATAGAGCACAAATCGGTAATGAACGTGTCGGGCACCACCAACAGCTCGACGCCAAGCACACGCCAGACCTACTCGGCCGACATTCGCACATACAAGGTTGATTTTGGTTTGCAATACGAGCAGCGCATCAATAGCAAGAACAAACTCACACTGGGTGTGACCTATGGCTTAGGACACGATGTCAACCGCAGCGCCGCGTTCTACAACCAGCGCATACAATCAGGCAAAGTTATCAGCGGCGACACACTCAACTGCCGCAACGCATTTCAGTTGCCCCACACATTCGGCGTGGGTTTGACTTGGGCACACAACAACTCCCTGCGCGTGGGAGCTGACTACACCTTTCAAAAGTGGAGCAACGTAAAATTCCCCGACGTGGTGACACTCGCCGACAATTCACTAAAGTATGTCACACAAAAGGGCTTCTTTGCCGACATGCACAAGGTTAGCGTAGGTGCAGAGTACATACCCAACCCCGAGGGAATGCGCTGGCGCCAGCGCGTGCGCTACCGCGCTGGTTTGTCATACGCCACATCGTATGCCAAAATCAACGGCAACGATGGGCCGCACGACTTTTTGGCAGCCCTTGGCGTGGCACTGCCCATCATGAATGCCTACAACAGCCGCAGCCTCATAAACTTCTCTGTGCAATACGAGCACGTCAAGCCCAAAACGGCCGGCATGATTACCGAAAACTACATTCGCTTCAGCATCGGACTGACCTTCAACGAGCGTTGGTTCATGAAGTGGAAGGTTGACTAACCGCCCGCTGGCTCACTACACCTATGTACAAAGCATTTATCACATTATTGCACAAGTGGCACGTCGCAGCATTATTAACCATGCTGGCCGTGCCACTGTCGTGCACCAACGATGCGCCCCCCATGGGCAACACCGTAACAGGACGCGACTCACTGCCGGTAATGACCACCTACGGTGTGTCGAAACTCATTACCGACTCGGGCGTGGTGCGCTACAAAATCATAACCGAGGAATGGCGCATTTACGACAAAACTACACCACCGCGCTGGGAGTTTCCCAAAGGACTCTTCCTCGAGCGCTACGACAACAAATTCAAGGTCGACCTGCGCTTCGCCGCCGACAGTGCCTGGCTTTATAACCAAAACGTGTGGAAACTGCGCGGCAACGTTGTAATCGATGACAAAACATCGCAAAGCCACCTGCGCACCCAAGAGCTATATTGGAACATGCAGACGGGCGAAATGGCATCGAACGTGCACACCATACTCAAACAGCCACAACAGGAAATTGAAGGCACATGGTTCCGCGCCACCATGCAGAACGGACACCCCACACAATACCACATACGTCAATCGCGCGGCTTCATGCCAATGGGCGATGTTGCAGGGCCACAACAGCCACAACCTAACGCCTCCGACAACGGTGGCCAAACACAGGCCGACAGCACGCAACAACCCAAGCGCGACGCACCCGTGAGCCATCCCAAAACACGACGCGAATAACTATAACTAAGCAACTGCAAGATACTTAATACACAATATTAACACAAACCTTGCACACACTTATAGGCAAACAACTCAAAATTAAAGGCACTTACCCCTCCGTAAGTGCTTTTTTTTACCTAACTTTGCCCGAAATTATGTATACTGCAAATAATAATAAAACAATATAATAACTAACAACTTAAATGGCAGCATTACAATCAATCAGAAGCAAAGGTGCACTGCTTGTAGGCGCATTGGGCCTGGCCCTCTTTGCCTTCATTGCCGAAGAATTCTTCCGCTCGTTGGAAACTACCTCCAACATGGACAGAAACATTGTAGGCGAGGTGTACGGCGAAAAGCTCAACATTCAAGATTTCCAGCAAATGGTGGATGAGCAAAGCGAAGTAGCCAAAATGCAAATGCGTATGCAGGGGCAGGACGGCACCCTCAACGACCAGCAAACAGAACAAATCCGCGAGCAGGTTTGGCAGCAGTTTGTACAAAAAAGCATGATAGAGCACGAGTGCGACAAGCTCGGCCTCTTCGTAACCGATGGCGAAGTGCAGGAAGCACTGCGCCAAGGCGATGCACAAAGCCTGCAAATGATGACCATGTTCTTCCGCAACCAGCAGACAGGCAGATTCGACCTTCAGAGCCTGCAAGACTTCATGAAGAACTACAACAAGACCATTGCACAGGCTCAACAAGCACAAAACGCTGAAGCTGTAGAGCAAATACAAATGGTTAAGAAGCTTTGGGATTACACCGAAAAGCAGCTCCGCGACGAATTGCTCTCTAACAAATTCAGCATGCTCTTTGCAATGGGCTTCGTTTCTAACCCCATTGCCGCTAAAGAGAACTTTGACGAGCGCAACATTCAAAAGAATGTCGAAATTGCAGCACTACCCTATTCTGCTATCGACGACAAGGGCATTCAAGTTTCAGACGATGATTTGAAGAAAGCCTATGACGAGTTCAAGGACAACTTCTACTCACCCGTCGAAACTCGCGACATCAAGTTAATCGATGTCAATGTAGTGGCAAGTGCCTCAGACCGTGCCGAACTCACCAAGAAGGTACAAGGTTTCCAGCAGCAGTTACAAAATGGCGGTGACGTAGCCAACATCGTACGCTCGTCAAACTCTGCCGCACAATACTCTAACCTTGCACTCAGCAAGCAGGCCTTCCAAAGCATGCCCGATGTGGTTGCCGCCCTCGACTCTATGGCAGTTGGCAGCGTTAAGCCCACATACTACAATGCACAGGACAACACCATCAACACCATCAAACTCATTGGCAAGGAAGAAGCGCCCGACTCTATTCTCTACCGTCAGATAGCATCAACCAAAGCCGACCCCGCTGAGCGTAAGGCACAGGCCGACTCTATACTGAAAGCTCTGAACGCTGGTGCCTCATTTGCCGAATTGGCCAAGAAATATGGTCAGTCTTCTGACTCTGTTTGGATTTCTTCTAACCAGTACGAATCATTCGGCATGCAGGAAGAGAGCACCTCTTACCTGAGTCAGCTCTACAAGATTGGTGCACACAGCGCACAAGTTATCTCTAACGACCAGGGCGCAGCCGTTGTACAGGTGCTCGACCGCAAAAAGATGGTTACAAAGTACAATGTGGCAATCGTTAAGTGCCCCCTCAACTTCTCAAAGAAGACTTACGAGGACGAGCTTAGCCGCTTCAACCGCTTCTTGGCTCAGAACAAGGACGTTGCCTCTATCGAAAAGAATGCTGCCAAGAGCGGCTACATGATAACCGATCTGCCCGGCTACTCACCCCTTCAAAACGTCATTGCCTCGCGCATTGGCGGCAGCGGTGCAAAGGATTGCGCACGTTGGATTTTCGACGAGGCCAAGGCCGGAGAGGTTTCAAAGCTCTACGAGTGCGGCCGCAACGGCGACCACCTTATTGTAGCTTGCGTTACAGCCACCAACGACAAGGGCTACTTGCCTTGGGACAACAAGCAGGTTAAGGACTTCCTCACACAGGTTGTCAAGCAGCAAAAGAAGGCTGAAAAGGCTATGGCTATGGCCAAGAATGTTAAGACTGTGTCTGACATGCAGAAACTCAAAGGCAACGTGATTGCCACACTTACCAACCAGACAATGGCCGGCTACCCCACCGTAAATGGTGTAAACGTGCCCGAGCCCAAGCTCGCAGGTGCCATTGCCAAGACTGCCGTAAACAAGTTCTCTGGCCTTGTACAGGGTGCAGGTGCAGTTTACGTGTTCAAGGTTACTGCCCAGAGCAAGACTGCCGACAAGTTCAACGCTCAGGCCGAAATGGCTCAGATAGCACAGATGAACGGCCAGCGTGCTTACCAGGCTACATTCAACTATCTGTTGCTCCACAACTCTAATATGAAGGATCGTCGCTACGAGTTCTAATAATCACAACGTAATGACGTAAGTCATACAAACCCCTATATTAAGCGGGAGGAAAACCATATCAGGCGTTTTCCTCCCGCTTATTTTGTTTGCGAATTATTGCTGTACGGTGAAACCAATCTGATATTATAGCACTAAGTTTGCAGTTGAATGCTCACGGATCGCACCGATTGCACGGATTCTGTCACTCATACAACGTGCTTTAGCACCACGGAGATGACGGATTTGACGGATTTTGTGAGCATT
>ERZ1026846.76-NODE-76-length-70645-cov-10.962204_pt1 | contig 70645 bp, 52 predicted proteins | sample MGYA00380153_ERZ1026846 | MGnify/ENA primary metagenome ERZ1026846 (study PRJEB33269, sample SAMEA4719789) | human gut metagenome | biome: human-associated habitat; feature: organic feature; material: feces | place: Cameroon | collected 2013-10 ...
CTGGATAATGAGCTGTGATACGGCTCTTGAACTCCTCGTTCCAGCAATAGATGTTAAGAACTTTTCCTTCGTCTGCGGCCTGCTCAGCTGCCTCTGTGACAGGATCTGCACTTGATGTTGTGTCACCGGTTGTGGAATCTGTTGTCTTGCCCCCGCATCCTGCGAGCATTCCTGCAAGCATGGTTGCGCACAATAATGTGCTTACAATTTTCTTTTTCATAGTATTTTCCTCCTTATGATTTGCTTCATCAGCATGGTTCCATTATAGGGATTTTGTTCCCCTCCGAATACAATATTTCTTGCAAATATATCAAAATCATGACATAATGTTCGCGAAGGCAAAAGTGAGCATACAAGGCGAGCATATGTGGATGCTTGGCATACAACAGATGCTCACATTGTATGAGAACGCGCCCGCGAGTCAGGAAAACCGTAGGTTTTTCTGACTTTTGCCTGAGCCGTTTTTACACACATCACAAGGAGGATATTGCATGCTAGAATCGCAATGGTATAAAAAGGAATTGGAGAACAGTGATTCCGACATAAAACACCGCTCACTATCGGAAGAATATTCATTTTTTGAAGCGGTAAAAGACGGGAATATCGAATTCGTACAGAAGAACTGTCAGGAAGAAGCCTTCTCAAATCCGGAAGGCATGGGAATCCTGTCGAAGAATTCCCTGACCAATTTAAAATATCATTTTGTTATTACGGTCGCTTTGGTCACCCGCTACTGCATCGACGGGGGGATGGAGACGGAGCAGGCTTACCGCCTCAGCGACTTCTATATACTGCATATGGATTCGTGTACATCGATAAAAGAGATCTCAGAACTCCATGATGTGATGGCGCTCGATTTCACCGGTAAAATGCGCCTTTTGCAGAAGAACTCAGCCTTGTCCAAACCGATTGCGCAGTGCATCGATTACATCTATGCACATATCAGTTCGCGCATCACCGTCGAGGAACTCGCCGAATATACATCGCTGTCCACAAGCTATCTGTCACGCCTTTTCAAACAGAATCTCGGTGTATCAATCAGCGACTATATCCGCGAAAAAAAAATCGAAAAAGCACAGAATCTTCTGCGCTTTTCCGATTTCACTTATGTTGAGATTGCAAACTACCTCTCGTTCTCGTCCCAGAGTCATTTCATCCAGACTTTTGAGCATTACGTTGGTATGACACCCAAGCAATACCGCAGTTCCAAATACAAGAGTACGTGGTAGTCACTAATTTAATACGATCCGCAAGGTGTGTGTGTTCTGTCCCTCAAACTCACGGAACGGAATGCACACACTTTTTGCATTCGCTTCTTTGTAAAGTGTTCCGTCGATCCAGATCTCTCCGATCTGATATTTGCCGTACTCCTTACGTCCCGGATTCTGATATACAACGGAGAACGTCTGTCCCCTGTATGGAATCTCTGCGGAGAAATTTTCCTCCGTATCAAACTGTTCCAAAAGGATCTTCGGTTCGATCATGAGATCTCCCCACAGGCCACGGAAACCGTAGATCTGTGTAACGACCGTCATCATATACCAGCTGGCTGCACCGGTCAGATACGGATACTTTCCGCGTCCCTGTGCATCGAAGTATTCCGGAATTCCCGGATACATTCTGCTGACCTCAAGATCCATCGCCTGTCCGAGAAGTGTGTACAACGCCTTATAGCCTTCCCGCACAAAACCTCTCTGATACAACGCGTTCGCATACATAACAGTCATATGAGAGAATACCGCTCCATTCTCTTTCTCGCCGTATGCAAATCCGAACATTCTTCCAAGATCGAACTTCTCTTCCTTAAAGTCTGTATTCAGGCGGTATCCACCGATATCCTTTTTATACAGATACTTATCTGCACTCTCTGTAATCAATTTTACCTGTGCATCATCCGCCACATTTCCCATGATGGAAAATACCTGACCGGTCAGCATCATGCGCACGTTTCCGTCAATGACGCCTTCCACCTGTCTGCCGGAATTATCGTAATATCCGTTAAACCAGCCTCTGCCTTCTTCGTCCGAAACCCACTCATGGTTTCTGATGAACTGCGCATACCAGTCCGCTTTCTCACGAAGATCCGCCACAAGTGTATCGATATCCACACGAATCTGTTCTCCGCTGATGTTATGCACACATTGATCCGCATATGTGCTTAATACCTCGTTTCTCTTTTCACTCGAAGCATAGGTATCCATCTTCTGGGAAAAGAGGATTTCCATCTCTTTTGCCAGCAGGATATCATTTTCGTGACATATGTTTTTGTACGTCTCCAGCGTGTCTGCAAGATCCCTCAGATTGCCGATGTAAGCACAGGTGAACGCCACGCTTTCGCCACGCGCATCCGCCATGTCCAAAGCATCGTTCCAGTCTGCTCCGCGCAGACGTATCGCACCATGCTCGCCCGCCTCATAGAATGCACACAGGTTCTGAAGCAGAAGATGTTCAAGGACCGTTCCCTCATATACATTTCCATCTTCGTCCTTCTGCCTCATTCCGTAATCCGCATTCCACTCAGCGTCTTTCCTGTTTCCACGACACACCTGAGGATCCTTGAAATACGACACCTTTTCCTTTAAGATCTCTACATCACCAGTCTGGTTCATATACAGCTTCGTTGTGACAAAAGGCCAGAATGCGTGATCCATCCAGACTCTTGTGATGTTATTGCGGTCTGCGACAAACTCTCCCGGCTGACTGCCGATAATCGTCGCATTTGTTCCGTCGAAACGCACACCCGCAAAGCTGTTTAGAATCATGGAACGCACTTCCTTCGGATCAAGGATCAGAAGGGATAAACAATCCTGCCAGAGATCTCTCCATCCTCTGCCTCCTCTTCCATAATCGTGATACGGAAGGAACGAGCAGCCGTAAATTCTTCTAAGAACCGGCTGGAAACAGATCCATTTCAGATAACTGTCTTCCTTCGGATTTCCGGTTTCAAATGAGATGTTGACCAGACGATTCCAGTATTCCTTCGCTTCTTCAAAAGCCTGATCGGCTTGTTCCTTTGTTTTTAACGCCTCAGCAGTTCTTGTAATCTCGGAAACTTCTTCGGTCATTCCGCTTACAATGATGTACTCCTTCGCTTCGCCAGACTCCAAAGTAACCTCTGCAAAAGACATCGCTCCAAGCGCCTCTTTTCCGTCGATCTTCTCGCCAGCCTTACATCCCTTCTGCTTCTCTGCAAGTGCCTCCGGCGCAATAAATGTGCCGCTTTCGCCGATAAAAGATTCTGCGGTCGGGAAGAAACTTTCCGGATCATTTCCGTTCTCATCACTTCCGATCACATAGTAGATCATGTTATTTTTCTGATGTCCTCTCTCATCGAAAGAGAGTACCGGTTTGCAACACACACCGTTTGGCATAGTGGTGATCCGGTGCAACAGGGAAGTCACATGGCGGTGATCTCTGATGTTATCCGCACTTCTTCCATAAAGTGGAATCGCAGGAGTGATGCGTACCGACTTTGCGCCCTCTCCCCTATTTACGACCTTCACCTGCATGACCTCTGCGCCATATCCAAGCGGTGCAAAAAGGCGGATCGTTGCCTCGAGCTTCACTTCCTTTATGATGCGTTTCTCTTCCTGCCACATAAATCCGGCATCCAGTGTAACATCATCTTCTTTTCCTAGAAAACGCTCATACTCGCACTGTGCGGATGCCCCCGTAAGCGAATAGCTTTTGTCTCCATCCACCGTGCACCAGATATTTCTGGTGCTGCGGTTGTTATGGAGATTCTCGATGCTTACCGGTTCTAAGAGGAAGTGATTCTGGTCTAATTTACAGTCTCCCCCGAAGTTCTGCGTCACGCTGCTTTTGATTCCATCTTCGTTCGCAACCGGAAAATTGAATTCATGTTGCTGCTTTAAATGTGTTATGCGAAATTCACCGTTCTTGCCGGTAAACTGAAATCTGTTCTTCATTTGAAACTCCTCACGCTATTATAAATAAAGCTTGATATCTGTCTGATCCGTCATTTTCTCGACAGGAACATAATTGTCTGCAAGCTCTTCTCCGTTCACAACAAGCTTGGTATAGCCGCTCTCCTTGTGATCCGGATTCAGCACCTCAATATGGAGATGTTTTCCACGAAAATCTTTCTCCACCGTAAACTTATCCCAATCCTTCGGAATGGAAGGTGCAATGCGCAATCCGTAGAAGTCCGGACGCATACCGAGAATTCCTTCCACACATCCGACCATAACAGTGGATGCTGTACCTGTCAGCCAATGCACATGCGAACGTCCGAAATGCGGACTGTGCTTACCCTCTGTAAACTGACCGTAGCAGTATGGCTCCAGCTTGCGGATCTCTGCACGGTCATTCTGTGCAGACGGTGCGTTCTCTGTAAAATACATGAATGCACGGTCACCGTGTCCCATTAATGCTTCCGCAAGGATCAGCCATCCCTGTGTCTGGGAGAAGATTCCTGCATTCTCCTTAGAACCCGGATTGTAGATAACTGCGAGTGCTCCATCAAATGCATGTGTATGATATGGCGGATCCATAAGAATAGCCCCATATTCGGTATTCAGTTTCTCGTACACATTGTTCATGGCAGCGTCTGCCTGCTGCGGCGAGGCAAGTCCACTGATGACCGACCAGCTCTGTGGATTCAGCCACATATTGGCTTCCGGATCCGTTCTCTTGCCGATGACCTCTCCCTGCTCCGTAAATCCACGGATAAATCGATCTTCGTTCCAGCAGAGATCGTTGATGATCCTGCCTAACTTCTCCTGCTCCTGATCGAGGAATGCGATATATTCCTCATCCTTCTTATGCGCTGCAAAAAGCTTCAAGATAGACATCGCATAATAGAACTGCAACGCAACGAAGGTTGACTCTCCATCCTTGCCGAGACGCAGACAATCATTCCAGTCTGCATACAGTCCTGCCGGCAGGTTGTGCGGTCCCAGATGCTTCATCGAGAAGTCAATTGCACGCTTTAAGTGCTCGTATACCGTTCCCTCATCCTTGTTGGCAAACGGAATCACTTCGTCAATGAAATCAAGATTTCCGGACTCTGCAATATACTTATATACTGTCGGAAAAAGCCATAATGCGTCATCCGCACGGTATGCCGGATGTCCCGTCTCCTTCACGTAAGAAGCATCATCCGGTGTATCCTCATGGCCTGCATTATGTGTGAATTTTACAAGCGGAAGTCCGCCGCCGTTGTCCACCTGTGCGGATAACATGAACCGGATCTTCTCTACTGCCATCTCCGGTGCAAGATGGATCACACCCTGAATATCCTGAACGGTATCACGGTATCCGTATCCGTTGCGCAGTCCGCAGTAGAAGAAGGATGCTGCACGTGACCAGATAAATGTCATAAAGCAGTTGTATGCATTCCATGTGTTGATCATCGAGTCAAACTCTTTGCTCGGCGTCTGTACCTGGAAATGGGAAAGCTGTCCGTGCCAGTATCCGATCAGTTCCTCAAGCTCATCTTCACACTGCTTTGTCACGTCCGTATAGCGTACAACAATTGCATCTGCCTCTGCCTTTTCCTTTAATCCTACAATGAAAGCGATCTCTTTTGTCTCACCCGGCTGTAATTTCATAACCGTTGATAAAGCGCCGCATCCGTTCTCGTTGTAACACATCTCTCCGGAAAGCTTTCCTGTTTCCACACCAACCGGATTCTTATATCCGTGATATCTTCCGAGGAAGGCTTCCTTATCGCCGCAATAGGAGTCAACAGCTGCACCGACCAATGCAAAAACGCGTGAAGTAGAGCGCTTGTCATCAACCTCTTCTTCTTCGTCCTTGACCCAGTCCAGATTTCCATGAACAATGTGGCGGATTCGGTCGCCCTCAAATTCTGTGCGGGTAATAAACTGTGAGTACTGTAAATTGACCTGATCCTGCTCATAGTTACTGTTGTTTGTAAACTCTGCATATCCGGTGATCGTAAGGTCACGCTCCGTTGAAGAAGTGTTTGTTACTTTTAAGTTCCATACTTCGTATGTCTGATTCAGTGGCACATAATACAATGCCTCCGAATGGATTCCACTGTAATCGGCATACATCTTTGTGTATGCCGTACCGTGATGACACTCACTCTTGTATTCACTTAAATCCTTGCCGACCGGCTGCCAGGATGCAGACCAGAAATCCTTCGATGCATTGTCCCTGATGTACATATATCTTCCCGGCTCGTCAAACTGATTGAACACATAACGGAGGATTCGTCCGTTGGCTCCGGATTTTGCGAAGCTGTATCCTCCTGCATTATTTGAAATCAAAGCACCGTACTCCGGTGATCCTAAGTAGTTCGCCCAAGGCGCCGGTGTGTCCGGTCTGGTAATTACATATTCTTTCTTATCATCATCAAAATATCCAAAATTCATGTATAACCTCCAATTAATCCTATCTTGCCTGTTTACGGTTATTTTAGCGTTCTCACCTGATATTGCATATCAGATATACCATTTTTATAGCAAAATCATGACATAAATTCTTACCATCTCCCTCATTGTAAAAATTTCCTTCTTTTCTTCTCTCTTCCCCATAATCAGCCATGTTGCTGATTCTCTTGTCTCCACTATAGCACACCTCTTACGCAAATACATCACTGCAATATACACAAAAAAAACACAGAAAGCGAATTCACGCTCTCTGTGCTTCTTTTCGTATATAAAATACTCTCCCTATTTATGCATTAAGAAACTATGAAAGTTTCCAAATGTCCTCATTGTACTGTGCAATCGTTCTGTCGGATGAGAAGAATCCTGCCTTGCTGATGTTAACAATCATCTTCTTTGCCCACTCTTTACGATTGTCATATGCGGCATATGCTTTCTCTCTTGTCTCAACATAATCGTTGAAATCAGGGAATGTCATAAACCAGTCTTTGTTCAGTAACTCGTTGTACAGACGCTCAAGGTTCTCGCTGCATCCGACAGCCTTAACGGTGTCGCTGACGATGAAATCAACGGCTCTCTTTAAGTCCTCATTGCTCTCGTAGTAGCTTCTTGAGTTGTAGTCAGCTCTTGCATAACGATCGATGACTGTCTGTGAATCCTCACCGAAGGTGTAGATGTTGTCCTTACCTACCAGTTCAGCGATCTCAACGTTGGCTCCGTCCATGGTTCCAAGAGTGATTGCTCCGTTTAACATGAACTTCATGTTACCGGTTCCGGATGCCTCCTTGGAAGCAAGGGAAATCTGCTCGGAAATATCACATGCCGGGATCATCTTCTCTGCCATTGTTACGTTGTAGTTTTCAACCATGAATACCTTCAGGTATGGACTTACCTCAGGATCATTGTTGATGATCTGCTGTAAGCAGAGGATCAGATGGATGATATCCTTTGCGATAATGTATGCCGGAGCAGCCTTTGCGCCGAAGAATACGGTGATCGGTGTGGTAGGCTTTTTGCCGGATTTGATCTCAAAATATTTGTGGATCACATACAGTGCATTCATCTGCTGTCTCTTGTACTCATGGAGACGCTTAACCTGGATATCGAAGATCGAATTCTCATCGAAATCAAAGCCCTGTGTCTGCTTTAAGTAATTCTTTAAATCCGCTTTCTTGCCAGCCTTAACGGACAGAAGCTTTTCAAGTGCAGCATCGTCATTGACATAAGCGCCAAGCTTCTCAAGTTCGTTTGCATCCTTCTTCCAGCCATCTCCGATCCACTCGGTGATCTGTGCGGAAAGCTCAGGGTTACAAGCCATCAGCCAGCGGCGGAATGTGATTCCGTTCGTCTTATTGTTAAACTTCTCAGGATATAACTTGTAGAAGTTATTTAACTCAGAGTTCTTAAGAATCTCTGTGTGCAGATAAGCAACACCGTTTACAGAGTATCCGTAGTGGATATCCATGTGTGCCATATGCACAAGTCCGTCCTTGATGATGTATGTGCTCTCATCAGCTACCTTGGCACGTACGCGGTTGTCAAGCTCGCGGATGATCGGCATCAGCTGCGGCACAGCCTTCTCTAAGAAGTAGATCGGCCACTTCTCAAGAGCCTCTGCAAGGATGGTGTGGTTGGTGTATGCACAAACCTTCGATACAATATTGATTGCCTCATCGATCAGGATTCCTCTTTCCTGAAGGAGACGGATCAACTCAGGAATTACCATCGAAGGGTGTGTATCGTTGATCTGTACGGTTGCATAATCTGCAAGGTCATGTAAATTTGATCCCTTGGCAACAGCCTCATCGAGAATTAATCTTGCTGCGTTGCTTACCATGAAGTACTGCTGGTAAACACGAAGCAGACGTCCCTTCTCATCGGAATCATCCGGATATAAGAACAGTGTTAAGTTCTTAGCGATATCCTCTTTGTCGAAATCGATGGTCTCGCCTACGATGCTCTCATCTACGGTCTCGATGTCAAAAAGGCGAAGCTTTGTGGTACGATTATTGTATCCGACAACATCGATGTCATACAGACGGGACTGTACGGTAAATCCGCCAAACTGTACCGGATATGTGATGTCTGTCTTGGTCAGCCAGCTCTCATCTGTGATCCATGGGTTTGGAGTCTCTTTCTGTAAGTTATGATCAAATACCTGCTTGAATAATCCGTAATGGTAGTTCAGACCTACGCCGTCACCGTTTAATCCGAGTGTAGCGATCGAATCAACGAAACATGCTGCCAGACGTCCAAGTCCGCCGTTTCCAAGTGAAGGCTCAAGCTCGATTTCCTCGATCTCAGCAAGGCTCTTGCCGGATGCCTCAAGCTCGCTTCTCACCTGCTCGTAGATACCGAGGTTGATCAGGTTGTTGGAAAGAAGCTTTCCGATCAGAAACTCTGCGGAAATGTAATATAACTTTTTCTTTCCTTCGTTACTTACTTTGTCTTCTGCCATCTGCTTGGTCATTTCAAGCAAAGCGATATAAATTTCTTCGTTACTGCATTTTTCAATTGTCTTGTTGTACTTTCTTGATACAGCCTTTGATAATGTCATTGTTGTTCTCCTCCAACACAATACGTTTGTTTGTATGATCCTAGTATACGCGCTGCATATCACATAATCTTGTCATATTCACCACAAAAGTGGTACTATTCTATCATTTTTCTTTACTTGAGGGGACATATCTGCTATGCTTGCAGTATGAATATATTAGAGTATGAAAATTATCATGAAAATGTGACGCACGCGGATATCGTCTTTCCGTACAATACGTACCTTTGCTCGATTCCGCTTGACTTCCCGATGGTTCCTCTGCACTGGCACGACGAGGTGGAACTTGTCTATATCAAGAAGGGACGCGGCAATCTCACGGTGGATTTCACGGAGTATCCGGTGAGTGGTCCAAGTATGGTACTTATCTTGCCCGGACAGCTTCACTCGATCTATCAGGAGCCGGGAGAAAGCATGGAGTATGAGAATATTATTTTTCACCCGAACATGCTGCTCCCACGCCAGAATGATGTGACCGCAACGGATTTTTTACTGCCGCTTCTGCACGGAACGCTCAATGTACCGACACTGTACACGCCGCAGGATCCTTATTACGATGAAATTATTGCAGGGATTGATGCATGTGACGAGATCTCCAAAACAAAACCAAGAGGGTTTGAGCTTTATATCAAAAGCCAGCTCTACCTCTTCTTCTATATGTTAAGCAGCCGCTGTCACGATGCGAATCGCACCAAAAACAGTAACCGCAAAACGCTCGATAAGATGAAGATTATTCTGAAATACATTGAGAACCACTACATGGATAAGATTACGATCGCGGAAATCGCTTCTGAGGTGCAATTCTCGGAATCGCATTTTATGCGTTACTTTAAGGAGACGATGGGCACAACATTTACGGATTACCTGAAAGATTACCGCCTGACGATGGCAGCCCGTCTTCTGACGACCTCCGACTCTACGGTTCTTGCGATTGCGGAGGAGACGGGATTTGAGAATCTGTCGTATTTCAACCGCTCCTTCAAGAAAAAATATGCCCTCACACCGCGCCAGTTCCGCGCGATGGAGGGCTTCGCTCCGGGTAATTAAGATTGAGATTGCTAAACTTCTGCGGCGGCGCTTGGGCGTGGGGGATCGTCTCTGGGGGCGGCGACTCCTAAACGGAACACGATTTTAGACAAAATCATTGAATTTGCGAAAATCTCTGCCATGCTCAATTTTTATGTCCGAGCAACGCTTCGACTGCGGCACCCCGAATGTCCACCTGACACAGATGTGCTCAAAATTTCTAGTCTGCCTAAGCGGGGCACGAAATCCATCGGACACATTCTGTGTTCAGGCGAACATTCGGAGTGCCACTGTCTAAGCTTGAGCGGACAGAAATCATGAAAAGAGCACGGCAGAGATTTTCAGCAACTTCGTGATTTTGGATAACTAGTGTCCGTTTAGGAGTCGCTGCCCCCCAGAGACGATCCCCCACGCCCAAGCGCCGCCGCAGAAGTTCCTCAACAATCTAAAGTACATAAAGAGCAGAAAGCAGCATCGCAACCACAAAGGCAGCGACAACGTCGCTGATGTAGTGTACGCCGGAGATCACACGTATGACCGCAATCCCGACCGCACAGATTACAAGCGCTGCTCCGATCCCGGTCATCCCCGGTATAGCAAGAAATGTGAATGCGATGATCGCTGCTGAAAACACATGCCGGCTCGGAAAAGATTTTCCGCTTGTGTCTTTCGGGATCACCGGTGCTACGCCGAATTCCTCATACGGTCTCCTCCGGTTCACCAGATACCGGAATACACTGACTCCGATGAAGCCGTCAAACGGTACAAGAATTGCACGAAGCAGATGATCCAGAAGCTTTACATACAACCAGATCAAAAGCAGAGGATAGGCGACAAATATGATCGCCGTCAATATTTTATTTGCCATATGTAGCGACTTAGCGCGTTCCGGATGATCCCGAAACGGCTGAGTCATCTTGCAATAAGTCTCTCTTGTCATAAGTAGATTCACTTTCTAACGTCCGCTGCCGTTATTGTTGGAATTGGTTGCTCCGTTGCTGTTGTTATTGGCATTGTTATTGCCACCATCTACAACGTCATCCACACCGTCAACAACTGCATCACCGGCATCTTCCACACCATCTACCACGTCTTCACCCATATCGACAACATCGTCTCCGAGATTGTCTACATCGTTCTTGACGTTATTTCCGGTTGTGTTATTACCATTCGCATTGTTACCGGTTGTGCCGTTGCCATTGGTGCCGGCAGTGTTTCCATTGTCCGTGTTGTTACCATTGTTCATGGTGTCTGTTACTGCATTGTTCTGTGTGTTGCCTGTATTGTTGTCGTTCGCCCCACATGCCGCAAACATACCGATGCATCCCACTAACAGGCAGCACATCATCATAACTTTCATTTTCTTCATCTCTTCTATCTCCTTTTCTATTTCCGAACAGGCGATTGTGAAAAGAATGCTGCAACAACCTCTTCACAATCGCCTATTCTAATTTACAGAAGATAGTATGGATAAAAAATACAATATTATACATCGTAAAGTAAATGTTCCAGTAAAAACAGGAAAAAGCGGCAATTATTCTCTCCCGCCTGCAGGAGCGCCATCAGATTGACAAACACGTATTCCACAAACGCATCCTGATTGAGTTCCATATTCCAGATGGTCGGATTCACGCGCGGATCCTGCGCAAGCGCCTCGCGAAGCAACGCGATTGCCGCCTTTCCCTGCACACATTTTTTATCGAACTGCGTCAACCAGCTCGTATCATACTGTGCAAGTCTTCCATACAGGAATCCGTAATACTGCTCAAGAAATACCGTGAATCCGATGCCGCTGCGATACAGCTTTTCCTGATCCGTCAGAATACGATCCCAGAAGGTTTCCGACACTGCACGGATCAAGGTCTCCTTATCCGGATAATAATTGTACATGGATCCAAGCCCGATCCCACAGCTTTTCGCAAGCTTGCGGATACTGACATGATCCACCCCCTCACGGAGGGCAATCTCCATCGCCGCATCTAGAATTTTTTCTCTTGAAGTAACTTTCTTTCGCATATTTCCGCTTCCATTCAACTTAATTGCAGCTCAACTTCTGTTGCACATGAACTTTGTTCATGATAGCACCTTCCGCAAAAGGCTGTCAATGCTTCTTCATCTTCGGCTGCGTAATCAATGCGGCAATATAAGAAAATACGAGCGCCGCCGAAAGTCCAAGCGCACAGTTTTTGAATCCCCCTAGGAAAATGCCGATAAAGCCTTTCTCATCCACCATCTCACGCACGCCTTTCCACAGGTTGTTTCCAAACCCGAGAAGCGGCACGCTTGCACCAGCCTTTGCCCATTTCAAGAACGGTTCATAGATGCCGAATGCACCAAGGACTGCGCCGAGGCACACGAGAAGCACCATGATCCGCCCCGGCATCATCTTCGTTTTCTCCATCAGGATCTGTGTCAGGGCACAGATCACTCCTCCTACCACAAATGCAATCACATAATCCATATTCTCTCTCCTTTCCTTCTTCCTTTTCTCCTGAGAGACTCCACCGGGTTCCGGCGGCTTGTCCCTGCACTGGAAGGCTCTCAACACTTAAATGTGTTCAAGGACAATTCCGTGTGCAATTCCAGGAATTGACTGTCCTTCATTAAAGCTGACCGGAGACATGAGTGCGCCCGTCGGTACAAACAGGATCCGCTTCAATTCGCCGCTTGCGAGTCGCGGGAGAAAGTGCGCGGAAAGTGTTGTCGCCGCGCAGCCACAGCCCGATCCTCCGGAACCGGTCCCCTGCTTCTTGTTATCGTAGATGATCATTCCGCAATCCGCATGCACCTTCGAGATATCAAATCCTTTCTGTTTGAGAAGATCAATAAGGATCTCATGTCCGACCTCTCCCAGATCTCCGGTCACGATCCGGTCATAATCTTCCGGTTTTCTGTCAAAGTCCTCTAAATTCTGTGCAATTAACGCCGCTGCTGCGGGCGCCATTACTGCGCCCATGTTCATCGCATCCTTGACTCCATAATCAACAATTTTGCCAGTTGTGACAGCGGCGATCCTTGCCATCGGAGCGCCTTTTTGGTGTGTGTAGGGCGAACGATCCGGGAAGAGATCTACCCTCTTGCCGGAATCCTTGTCCTGCCTGTTCTGGGTTACCTGATTCGCAGCTGCCACAATGAAGGCCCCGGCACCAGTGACGGTCCATGTTGCGGAGATGGGGCGCTGGTTCGCATATTCGAGCGGAAACCGAAACTGCTTCTCCGCGCTCGCAAAATGACTCGACGTCACTGCTGCTACATGATCCGCATACCCCGCCGCCACAGTCATTGCAGAGAGTGCAAGTGCCTCCCCACAGGTCGAGCAGGCACCATATAATCCAAAGAGTGGTATTTCGAAGCTTTTCAGTCCAAACGATGATGCGATCAGCTGCCCTAACAGATCTCCCGCAAACAGATAGCGCATCTCCTCCGGAGTCTTGTCCGCCTTACCCAAAGCGAGTGTAAGTGCTTCCTGCTGCAGGCAGCTCTCTGCCTCCTCCCATGTATCTTGTCCGAATTTATCGTCCTCTCCGATACAGTCGAATTCGGATGCGATCGGTCCCTTGCCTTCCTTGGTTCCGACAACAGATGCTGTACCAATAATAAAAGGAGCCTCTGAAAAACAGAGACTCCCTCTTCCAATCTGCTGATTCATACAAATCTCTCCCTTTCTTTTCAAACAGTAACCGCTACTGTCTGTTTTTGGATAGTATGTCTTTAAATTTAGAAATTATTCAAATCCAAACGGACAAAAAGCCCCGGAGTTGCAGCTCCGGGGCTTTTGCTGTGCCAATCGTGAACACATTTCTTCATTTGCCTAATGGCATTATAGCATAAGCATTTTATTTTTCAATATTCCGATTTTCCGATCAATAACACATACTGTCGATTCAGGCACCTTCAAACTTTACAACGGAATCTACTTTGTAATCAGAGAGAACTTCTCTACCCTTGAGATCGACAAGCTCGATCAGGAATAACATCTCTACAACCTCTCCGCCAAGCTCCTCAACAAGTTCTGCAGCCGCTTTCATCGTTCCACCTGTCGCGATCAGATCATCGAGCAGAACAACCTTGTCTCCCGGCTTAATTGCATCCTTGTGGATCTCGATTGTTGCGGTACCGTACTCAAGATCATACGTCTTCTCAACAGTCTCGCAAGGAAGCTTACCCTTCTTGCGGATCGGAACGAATGGCTTATGAAGCAGATAAGACAGTGGCATTCCGAAGAGGAAACCTCTCGACTCCGCACCTGCGATCACGTCGAAATCCATGCCCTCTAAGCATTTTGCAAGCTCATCGATTGCAAGCTTTAATCCATCTGCATCCATTAAAATACTGGTAACATCGCGGAAAATAATTCCCTTCTCCGGGAAATCCGGAATACTTCTAATGTACTCTTCAAGTTTCTTCATGCTGATACCTCACATCTTTGTAGTCATATGATACATGAATTGCTCCATTGCTTCATCGCTTCCGCAATCCAATCATAAATCTAATTATAAGTCTTTCATGCTTACTCTGCAAGTAGACAAAATCCTTAAAATGTCTATCTTTCTGTTCTTCCTACAGACATCACTTGATCTTATGAAAATCCGTCTTCTCCCGCGAAAGTACGTCGCACACACGCAGAACATCTTCCTGCACCGTAAAACGGATATCGTATTCTGCGAAAGCCATCCCATACACATAATCCGGCTTCTTATTGTACGCCGCGCGCGGATCCTGCGCCAACACTTCCATTGCAGCCTTACGCAGTTCTTCCGGCAGCTTCACGAGTAATGCTTCCGGAAACTCCACATGGATTCCATCCTTACTGTGTACATCCGAGAAACCTCCAGAAGCTTCCGGGTGCGCATCCACATATGGCAGATACGGCTTAATATCATAGATTGGTGTTCCATCCAACAGGTCAACACCGGATACGGTAAGAATCGGTCCATCCGGCGTATCATACGAAATTTTCTCCAGTTTCACGCACGAGAGTCCGATCGAATTCGGGCGAAAAGGCGATCTTGTTGCAAACACACCTCTGCGTTCCTTTCCACCAAGCCGCGGCGGTGCAACCGTCGCGTGAAAACCATCCTGCTTCGCCTTTGAGAATTCCCATAGAAGCCACAAATGCGAGAATTCTTCGATTCCCTTGAATGCATCGGGATTGCGATATTCCGGTTCCATCACGACGTTGCCAAGTGCCGACGGAACAAGCCCGCTTTGTCTTGGAATTCCGAATTTTTCCGGGAACTGTGTATGAATATGTGCCACTACTACCATCGTTTACTACCTACATCTGATAATATTTGAGATTTTCATTTAATTCAGGCGTAATCTCGCCGCCTGCTGCCTCATACTTATCATACATTGCCGTAAGGCGCTGCACCTTCTTGGCGTTCTCTGCGTTAAGCTTGCGGAATACATTCTGATACTGTGGGTTCTGCATCAGGTTCACTCTGACATCCTTTGCAAACGGACAATAACGTACCAGAATCTCACGCGCCACTTTATTGAGTCGGAAGCTTCCCGCCGACTCATACTTCATCCAGCTTATATAATCTTTGACAAAGACTTCCCGGTAACTGTTTCTGGCTCTGGCAAGTGCTGTCTTGACCTTCTCCTTGGCATCCGCCGACAGATCAGAATTTTTACGATAAAACTGAATATAATCGCAATATTCCGAAGTAAGTGAGCGCTCTCTGATATCATTCCAGTATACACCCTGGATTCTTCTGCAGATTTCCCAACGGTAGCGTCCCATCGTCTCCACCATCAGTTCATCGAGATCCGCAGCGGTAAACATCGGAAACAGGAAACGCGCCGGTGTGTTCGTCTTGGCTCCGACTGTCTCCTGCCACATGACCGCACGTGTGCCCGCATCCGGCATCAGTATCACATCCGGAAGCACCTCGTGCATCATCCACTCCTGATTGATGCCGTGCGCCGGATCTGAGAACATGACTTCCCGGTAAAGTACGGAATAATCAAGGCGACGAATTTTATTGATCGCATTCTCGATCCGCTCCGCCGTCACAGCCATCTTCTCAATCGTATTGATGAATTCCTCCGATGACAAAATCGGACAGAACGTGGTCACGCGTCCGCTCGTCAGACGGTGACCGGACATAAATACATTGCGGATTTCAAACTCAACCTTTGCCTGCGGATTCTCCTTAAGTTCAGCCATCTGCACATCAGTGATCTCTCCCTGGCGCTTTAAATCCTGCAGATAACCGTTGTAATCTAAATCAAACTCATTGCGGGACGGCACCTTCTTTCCCTGATAGATAAGAAGCAGCCAGTCATAGATTGTAAAGATATGATCCGAATGAAAAAGTCCAAGCGAATCCACAAGATTATAGAGCATATTCGTATGCTCCTCGCCGAGCAGCCCCACATCCATGAATCCGAAATTCAAAAACATTAAGATGATCGGAGATGGACGCATCAGATCCTCTGTCGAACGAAGGAACGCCTTCTGGTAAATCTCATAGAACCGTGCAGTAATCTCTTTTCGAATTCTCCGCACATCGTTATCCGATGACTGCCTGTCCGGAAGATTACGATACTGTTCCAACAGCTTCTTATAAGCAGCGATCGCCTCGTCATCGTATCCTGCATATTCCATAATGCGTGCCACGCAATCCTCACGGGATACACGGATCCTTCCGCTCTCATCCGTCTCAAAATTGCGTTCGTCACACAGTTCTTTGCTTTTTTCAACCTGCTTCTTCTCATAGATACCAAGCCGTTCCATCGCATTGGAGATGACAAGCATCTGCTTTCGCGTCTCCGCAATATCGCGATCCTTGCGGGAAAGCTCCACCGCAAGGCTGTAATAGAGGTGGAAGATATCATCTCCCGACTCTGCATAAAGAATATCCCTGTTGTAAAGCAGATACGTTACCATCTCACCGATTCCCTGCGTCACACGGCGCATCTGGGCTGCAGCTTCCATGATCGCACCGACACACAGATTGTCATCCTTGATCATCAGCTGCATATATTCCTTCAGATAACTTCTGACCAGACTGTTACTGTTGCTGATCTCCCAGTTTTCTGCACGGTGCTGCATATTGAGCGCTTCAAAATTCTCAATACGCGTGAAATCCTGCTCATCCATTAACAGATTACTGCAGGTATTCTTATAATCATTGTAAGAAGTCTCTGCAATCAGATGCAGCATATCTGCTTTTTTCTGCAGACTTGAATAAAGACACAGTGCCTGATGGCGCTGTTCGATCGCCGTCCGAAGAAAAATCGGGCGGAAATTCTCATGCTCCGATAAAATCCGGTGCAGATCAACTGCATTCTTGCACGGAATCACAATGAGAGCCGTGTCTTCTTTCGCCACATAGTCGCACGCAAACCATTCATTTTCCAGAATTCCGATAATGGAATTCCGCTTCATTTCAATCTCTGCGAAAGCGAACTGGCGGATGACGGCGCCCTCCTGGATGAGATACCACTCCATCACCTTGTCCTGTCTCTTCGCAACGATTTCCCCCTGTTTAACCTTTAATACCTTCATGTTTATCTATTTTTATATCTCCTAAACTACAATCTCTTAAAACGGAAGTTCCAGCTTCTTGCGATACCGGAGCGCAATATGATCGATCTCAAGTCCGGTGGCACCGAAGTAGAACCGGATATAATGGTTCTTTCCGACAATTCCACCGAAATCAAACTTGTCATTCATCCATTTTCCGTTCGATCCGCGAAGCGGAAGCACCATCTTTAAGATGCTGTCATAGAATACCGTAATCGAAATCTGTGCCAGATCATCGAGCGGTGAACGCGATACCACTTCCAGATCATACTCAGCAAGATCTACCTCGATTCCAACTACAACCGACTGTCCCTGATTCGTGTTCCAGCCCTCTCCTGATATGATCACATCACCATTCTCATCCGGCTTATAATATCTGACATTGCTGTAATCGATTTCATCCTCATCGCCGGACTTTGCATCCGCGATCTCCTCCCCGGAAATCATATCCATCTCATAGAGCATCGCCGGAGACTGTAAAATAAAGCCTAAAATATTGCGCGCATTACGCTGCAACATGCCTCTTGTGATGCGTCCGTTTTCAAGCGCCTCCTTGACGTTATCCTGCGCAAGATCCGTACAATCCGAAGTCACCATATACATATCATTCTGCGCCTCAACCATTCCTGCACGATTCTCAACGCTTGACGGCTGATTCTCGTCGCTTCCGGCAGCCCACCAGTCTGTCATGACAATTCCGGTAAAGCCCCAGTCCTTGCGGAGCACGATCGTATTGAGATCATAGTTCGAAGCTGTCCACAAACCATTTATTGGACCATATGTGGTCATAACCGAACGGGCATGTCCCTCTCTTACCGCAATCTCATAGCCTCTCAAATAGATTTCACGCAGTGCACGCACTGATACGACCGCCTCAACCTCTCGGCGCTTATGCTCCTGATTGTTCGTTGCAAAATGCTTGATCGTTCCGGTCGATCCAACGATGCCAAGTCCCTTGATCTGTGCCGCTGCCATCTTTCCCGTCACAAGCGGATCCTCGGAAATATACTCAAAGTTTCGACCATTGAGCGGATTTCTGTGGATGTTCATGCCCGGTCCGAGCAGAGAATCCACACGATTCCTGCGCAGCTCATATCCGGTCATCTCATAAAGCTTCTGTGCCAGTTCCAGATCAAAGGTACATCCGATCAGCGTACCGTTTGGAAGCGAGAACGCCTTGGTTCCGCAGTCCATACGAAGTCCGGACGGTCCATCTGTCGTGCATGTTGCCGGGATGCCAAGCGCACGCAGTTCCTCGGTAAGACCACCGAATGCACACGCTGTACCTGCGGTTACCTTCGGGCTACACATTCCCTCTGCATGAAAAAGCATGATCAGCTGCTCATCGGACAACTGAGCAATAAATTCATCCATCGTGATCTTCTTGTTATATACATCTGCAAGCTTATAGCCCTTGTCACCGGTGTAAGCAATCTCTTCCGGTTTCTCAATGCGGTCGTATGGACCAAATTCACGCGCCGGGATCTTCTTGTACACAAGTGTTCCGTCTGCGTCTCTTGTCATTCGCTCAAACTGTTCCGAAGGCGCACAGGCTTCTTCCAGCTGTTCAATCACCTTTAGTTCCTGCTCGTAGCTTCCCGCAAGTGCGGCAGATCGCACATCTGCGCCAGCGTAGATCTTGTAGCTTCCTGCCTCAAGAAGAAAACTATCCTTATGTCCGGTCACGCTGCTGTCATCATAAGAAGCATACGCTTTCTTCGGAATCACAATCGTAACCTTCTCTTCCTCCTCCGGTGCGATCACCTGTGTCTTTGCAAAGCCTGCGAGCACACGCGAAGGCTTTCCGAGCATTCCCTGCGGAGCCTCGACATAGACCTCTACCACTTCTTTACCGGCAGTATCACCTGTATTCTTAACCACAGCTTCTACTGTAATTGCATTCTCTGTCACATCTGTAATTGCAGAAGCGATCTCAAATGCTGTATACGATAATCCGAATCCAAACGGATACAATACCTTTTCCTTCGCAAACGACTCAAAATAACGATATCCCACATAGATATCTTCCTTGTAATAATTCTTACGCTCATCTCCAAAATTCTCGGTTGACGGATAATCCTTGATATCATACGCGATCGTATCGGTCAGTTTTCCGCAAGGATTGACCCTGCCGGTCAAGGCGTCACATACACCGTGTCCGCCTTCCTGACCGCCCTGCCACACATACATGACTGCGGATGGATTACACTCCTTCACCCACTTCATATCAATGATGTTGCCTACATTCAGCAATACTGCCGTACGTGCGAACTTACTGCTGACCTTCGCGATCATATCACGCTCGGTGTCCGTCAGAAGATAGCTTCCCGGATCCGGTGTATTATCCTGATCCTCGCCTGCCGTACGTCCTACCACAACGATTGCGATATCGTTGTTTGCAGCGGCATCTGCAACGATGCTGTCCTCAAGCGGCATCTCCTCCTGTGACCATGGTACACGTCCCCAGCCTTCTCCGACATCATACGGATGCTCCTTCGTCCAGTCCTCATAGACCTTCAGAAGCTTCTCATCGATCGTAATATCTTTCTCTTCTTTTAATGCATCTAAGATTCCGACCACGTATCTGGTGTTGACCAGACCACCGGAACCAAGTCCACTCTTGTAATATGTAGATGCGATTCTTCCGAATACTGCCACTCGGTCTCCTGTGCGAAGCGGCAGTGTCTGATTGTCATTCTTTAAAAGTACGCAGCCCTCCGCTGCTGTCTGTCTTGCCAATGCGACATATCTCTCCATGTCCAAAGCGTATTTACCCATTCCTAGATACTCCTTTTCATTCTATATTCCATAATACGATTGCTTCCCGCCGAAGTACGCCCCACAAGCATTTCGCAATCGAACATTCCGACCGGAGTATAGTACATGTAATAATACTGTTTTGCATCATATTCCGACTCATAAACACTTGCCTCTTATACTCCCTGTACTTTTACTTCCGAGCGGAGCGTTTTTGAATCATGGGAAGGAATTTCCTATGACTCAAAGAAAGCACCGGACAGATATGCGCTCATCATCGACCGCATACCGCCAGTGCCTGATTGAAATCTCTACTCAGCAGACTGCTGATATTCCTGAATCGCATGAACAACGTTCTCGTAATCCGCATCGAGCCGCTGCAGCATCTCCGGCGTCACCTCATTCTTACCGCCCCTGAGAGCCTCTGTCACCTCGTAATCCGATTCATACAAGGATTTAATTCCCAGATTCTGGCAGACTCCCTTAAGCGTGTGTGCTGCGCGGAATGCCTCTTCATAATTCTCTTCATCCAGATACCGGTGCAGATCCTCATAACTCTTGTCCGCAAGAAATTTCACGAGAAACTTCTCAACAAATTTACGCGAACACAGACGATTTACGACCTCCTCATAGTCTCCCTTAAAACTTTCATAACATTCTTCCAATGTCATTTGTTTTTCTCCCTGTTGCTTACCTGTATAGTTACATTATAATGACGCAAAAGTATGCTGTCAATTTATTCTTGTACGTGATTTTCCTTATTCTTCGGCAACCTCAAGCGAAAAACGGATCTCTCCCGCAATCTGTTTTAAACACTCCAGAAGAAGTGGATTAAATTGTCCGCATTCACCGTTTAAGATCATCTCCATTGCCACGTCATGCGAATATGCCGATTTGTAAACACGCTCGCTTGTCAAAGCATCATAGACATCCGCCAGCGAAACCACCTGCGCCGCGATCGGGATCTCATCTCCCTTAAGTCCATCCGGATAACCGCGTCCGTCGTAACGCTCATGATGCCAGCGGCAGATTTCCCTCGCATAACGGACAAGCTCCTCATCCTGATAGAATTCGAGATGCTTTAACATATCCTCGCCGATCACTGTATGTTGCTTCATGATTTCAAATTCTTCCTTCGTCAGACGCCCTGGCTTGTTTAATATCTTCTCATCGATTCCAATTTTGCCGATATCATGTAACGCCGATGCCGTCGTGATCAGGTACTGCTCATCACCGGAGATATAATATTTATCTGATATATGCGCGAGCTTTTCGAGAAGAAGCCCTGTCAGCACGTTGATGTGCAGCACATGCTTGCCACTCTCTCCGTTACGAAATTCTACGATATGGCTTAAGATCCTGATCATCATCTGGTTATTCTTCTCATTCTCATAGATCTGATCCTTTACCAGTGACAGAAGCCTTTTCTGCTTCGCATAAAGCTTGATGATATTGTACACACGCTGGTATACGGTCTTGGCATCAAAGGGACGATTCACATAGTCCGACGCGCCAAGTTCATAGGCCTTGCGTACATAATCACTGGAATTCTCCGACGATATGATAATGACCGGTATGTCTTCAATCCAGTGATTTAAATTCATCAGATTGAGCACATCGAATCCATTCAGTCCCGGCATCAGTATGTCAAGAAGAACGAGTGCAATATCATTCTCGTGCTCCTGCAGCATGGAAATTCCTTCTTCTCCATTTGATGCCTGCAGAATCCGGTAATCATCCTTTAGCATCTCCGCAAGAATCTCACGGTTGATTTCAGAATCATCTACGATCAACAACTGCTGCTTGATCTTGCTCCGCTCGATCCTGTGATCTCCGTCAATCGCATCTTCTTCCGTAACGACCATGTTCTTCTGCGTCTTTGCCTGATACATCAGCTTGTCTGCGCGACGTACTGCCTGCTCGACACTCTCATCGCCCATCATCACACCACCGATGCTGATGGAAAGCTGCATCTGTCCGTACTGTGACATATGCACCGAGTGTATCTTCCGCTGGATTTTCTGCAGCTTCTCCACAAACACCTCTTCACTTACATCCGGCATGATCAATAAGAACTCGTCCCCACCGTAGCGGATGATCATATCTGCTTTACGGATGTATTTGCGGATGGTATGCACAAGTGTCTGCAGTGCAACATCTCCCGCCTCATGTCCGCAAGTATCATTACAAAGCTTAAAATCATCAATATCAATGATCGCAACGCCCGCCTTCATCGGCACATTTTTTACACGATCCTCAAAGTAACGTCTGTTATATGCACCTGTCAGGACATCACGATACAACTTATCATCATACCTTATCATCTTGCCGATCAGTTTCTCTCGTCCGTCCGCATCCAAAAGGCAGTCATCGTCGAGTTTCTTCACAAGTTCCATCACCTGCGGCACACCGTCGATCTCTACATACCGCGAAATCACCTGATAGATATCCTCATTCATGAATTCCCACTTGGTCTTCTGTGTCTTCTCACGGAATGCCACTTCCGATGTACAGTTCTCGCACGCCTTCTGATTTCCCCAGAACGAATAGCATTTGCATAGTTCGTCCGCAATCTTATGTTCCTGATCCGATACCCCGGTCATTCTTCCAATCTCATCCGGCTTCAGAAGACGCACAACCGTAAACACTTCCCGGAACTGCCGCATTTCCTCTTCTGCCTGTTGTCTTGTCAGTTTATATTTCTCTTCCATCTTCCGCCCTCTAAAAGATGCCCATATACTCACTTATTTTTCTTTATGATTTCTTATTTATATACCATTATACTTCACACGCTGATGATTGTCTATAATCGTTTGTTTTTGACGATTTCTGTCATTAAAAAAGTTGTATAATCCAGTAGACAAGTCCGAGTACCCAGCTGGAAAAGATTCCATACAGGATCACCGGTCCCGCGATCTTAAATATCTGACATCCGATTCCAAATACCTGTCCCTCCTTCTGGAATTCAACCGCTGATGCGCACACACCGTTCGCAAAACCTGTGATCGGCACAAGTGCTCCCGCACCACCCCAGTTGGCAAGCAGTCCGTAGACATTGGCACTCGTCAATATCACGCTGAGCAGCACAAGAATCAGACTGCACCACATAGAAGCGGTCTCCTGCTCAAGTGAAAATACATTCATCGCTACCGAAGTGATGATCTGTCCGAGCAGACAGATTGCTCCACCCATCAGGAATGCCTTGCCCATATTCGCCCAGAGATTATGTGTCGGCGTCACCTGTTTTACGTACGCATTGTACTCCTCGTTTCTCTTTTTCTGCTGCTGTGTAAGCCCCACATCTTTCGAATTATCTGCCATAAATTTCACGCTTCCTTTCCGTCATTTTTTTGTCGCCTTTTCTTGTGTAGTATGCGCATGTCGAAAGCCAAATATTTCTTGAAATATACAAAAATTGAGAATAAAATATAATTAATAATTTCAGTGATTTGGAATTGCAAAACCAAATGATACAGAGGGGGGATTTTTACATGTACCATTCGAAAAAGATTGCATTATTTATTTCACATATTTTCGGGGATTATCAGAGGAATGTCTGTCAGGGAGTTGTCGATCAGGCTGCCGAATACGGATTCAAGACAGAGATCTATGCAACCTCCTCGGACGGCGAAGATCTCGGCGAATACGGAAGCGGCGAGGCAAGCATTCTGCGGATTCCGAATTTCGAAGATTTCAGCGGTATCGTTATGGCATCGGGCACTTATCCGGCACAGGAACTCAAGGATCAGATCATCGAACTGATCAAGAAGAAATGTTCCTGCCCGATCGTTGAGATAGCCGATACGAGCACATTTTTTCCAAGTATCTCGCTTGAGAATAACCTGACAACAGGAACGCTGACGGAGCATCTGATTTCCGTACATAATTACAAACATATCTGCTATCTTGGCTGCAAGACGGAGAGCTATTTTTCGGACAAGCGTGCGCAGGCATTTCGGGATGTCATGATCCAGCACGGATACACGATCGGTGATCATGACATGTTCGATACAACGATCACGGAAGAGGGCGTTCGGGAGGCTTTTGATTATTTCTGTGAGGGAAATGATAAGCTTCCGGAAGCGGTTGTCTGCTACAATGACAAGATGGCTTTGCTTTTTACCGTTATCGCGATCCGCAAGGGATACCGGATTCCGGAGGATATCGCCTTAGTCGGATGCGATGCGCTTCCTGAAGGACAGAATATGACGACGCCTCTTACAACGGTCAGTTTCCCGACATACCAGCTGGGTGCAGAGTCGGTTAAGCAATTGTTTAAACTGATGCATAATACCCCGATTCCGGAATGCACGAATGTATTTGCGGAACCGGTTCTCGGCGGAAGCTGCGGCTGCCGTACGACTTCACACAGTAACTACATTCTGTACGGTCATCAGCTTTTGAACCGTATCCAGAATCTGGAGGGATCCATCTACACATCGATGCGTATGTCCGCTGCCTTATCACACGTGACAGACATTGATGAGGGCATGGATCTGCTCAGCGAATATGTAAAATTAATTCCGGGATGCACCCAGTTTTATCTGTGTCTGTACTCGGACTGGGATTCTCTCTCCGGACACATTCTCGAGCTCACAGACGCCGAAGATGAGGATGCCGGTGATAAGAACACGATACTCTTAAAACTTGCAATCAGGGACGGCAAACGCCTTCCGGAGTGTTCTTTCCCGAAACGTACACTGCTGCCGGAGTTCATCAACAAAGATTCGTCCGCCGCATACATTGTATCTCCACTGTTTTTCGAGAACCACGAGTTTGGATATATTGCAATGGCATACGAACACAATCAGATCAGCTACCACTTCCAGCTGGTACACTGGATCATGAATGTGACACAGCTTCTACAGAATCTCTGTGAGATCAAGGTTTCACGCTTGATGCAGACCAAGCTGGAATCCATCTATATGAGAGATTCTTTGACGGGATTATACAATCGGCACGGATACGAGAAGCGGCTTCCTCATCTGCTCTATTCGCTGAATGAGGGCGATCTGCTTACCGCATTTCTTTTCGATATGGACTGCCTGAAAGTGATCAATGATCAGTTCGGGCATACCGAGGGAGACTTTGCACTCCAGGTAATCGGGAAAGCGATCACAAATGCTTGCTCAGATGATGCGATCAGTACCCGCTTCGGCGGCGATGAGTTCTATGTATTATGCAGTTGTGACGATGACGAAGCAAATGAATTCATTGTCCGCGTCAATAAATATCTGCGCAATTATAATCAGCTCAGTTCCAAACCCTACCTGCTGTCTGTGAGTGCCGGCTACGCATCAGTTTCTTATCATGAAGATCTGACATTTCCAGCGATTGAAGACTTAATCAATCAGGCCGATGAAAAAATGTACAGCATCAAGAAAAATAAAGTCAAAAAAATCATCCGGGAAGCCTAAGCTCCCCGGATGTTCCTTTCTTCACAATATCTGCTTTCAGTCCCTGTTCATATTCTTGCGATACTCACTCGGCGACACTCCACAAATACTCTTAAATATCTTCATAAAATGCTTTTCATTGTCATATCCAACCATCTGACTGATTTCCACAACCTTCTCATCAGTCGTCGCAAGAAGGCGCTTGGCTTCCTCTATACGGAGTTCCTTTAAATAATTCACGAAATTCTTGCCTGTATATTGCTTAAATTCATATGAAAACAACGAATAATTCATAGAGATATAATTTGATACAACCGCCATATTCAGATCCGTATTGTAATTTTCCTTAATATACGTTTCCGCCATACGAATCTTCTGCTGTGTACCGTTATCCTCCGGCTGCTCATTGATACGGGCATGCAATCCAAGCACAAGATCCATGATTATATCCTGATATTCGTCCAGATTGTTGTACTGATAAATATTATGGCACTCTTCAATCTTTTGGTGTGTTTCTTCATCTACCAGATTTCGGTATATCTTTTCCAGTTCATTCAAAAACAGAGTGATTCCAGCTTCAAATTCTTCCGGAAGAATACGTTCCTTCTTCAATTCCGCAAACAAAACCTTCCACAGATTTCCAAGCTCCTCCGTCTTACCGGTTCCGACCAGATGCAGTCTCTGTGTCCACGCCTGCTCACTCACCTGCTTTAAACTATCTTTTCGAATGCCCTCCGGGATCGAACTTCTCGCCAGACCATAATCCACCACATTCTGTCCCCGGTAAAAAGCGCGTTTTCTTGCTTCAAAGGCCTCCCGGTATGCTGTCTTTAACTCCCTCAATCCTTTATGTACCATACTCATACCGGCGCATTCCTGCCACAATTCATTCTTCTGCACGATCCATGCCAGATCAGGCGTACAAATGCATACATTTCCGTCCCCAAGTTCATCCAGATACAACGTGTTCTCGCGTTCTTCCATCTGAAAACCTTTACCGGCAACACATACCTGATAACCGCCCGGGAAAAATCGCTCCTCGTATTTCTGTTCCAGCAGCTGTACCTCTTTTTCATCCGGATTTTCATTCATCAGAAGATAGCGGATCTGGTTCTTACCGATCTGATGATCCGCCTGCGCCTGTTTCCTTTTCTGCTCATATTCCTCTTCCAACGTCTTAAGAATTGCCGTGATTTTCTCCCTCTCAACCGGTTTTAAAATATATTCTCTCACTCCGTGTCTGAGCAGTTCCACCGCATATGCGAAGTCATCATATCCGCTGACTGCAACGATCTGCGGCTTGTGGGAAAGTTTTTGTACTTCCCGGACAAGTTCAAGTCCATCCATCTTCGGCATACGGATATCCGTAAACATGACATCTACCTTCTGATCCTTTAAGATTTCAAGTGCTGCCTCTCCGTTGTTGCATTCCATAATAACTTCGATCGGCACGCCACTTCTCTGTACCATGGTTCGAATACCCTGGCGAATTAATTTCTCATCCTCCACAATCAGTACTGTCTTCATGATTCAATAAGTCCCTTCCTATGTTGTTTTCACATTCTCCTGTAAGAATGCCCGGTCTGCTGTCCTTCGCCTTATCGGAAGCCTGACTTCCACTTTCGTGTAGCAGCCTTCCTTCGAATAGATCTTCAGTCCATACTTCTCTCCAAAAGCAATATGAATACGATCCTGCACATTTTTCAGTCCAATTCCATGACCATTTCCACCATCCGCCTCCAGTTTTCCTGCGATCTTCTCTTCAAGATGCTTTACCTGTTCCTCCGACATGCCGATTCCGGCATCCGACACCTCAATAACACAATCCTCTCCATCCATTATACCTTTGATATAGATGGTAGAATCCTCCATCATCTCCTCAAGTCCGTGAAGCACCGCATTCTCTACGATCGGCTGTAACGACATCTTCGGAATCTCCTGCTCCAGCAGTTCGTCAGGGAGCTTCACGCTCAGTGTGATCTCGTTGTCAAAGCGAAGATTAATAAGCACAATATAATTTCGGATATATTCCAGTTCCTCACTTACCAATACATTTCCGTTTACCCAGCGCATACTGTAGCGAAGCAGCTTTCCAAGTGAGGTAACCGCATCCGAGATTGTATACTCCTCATCGATTTCTGCCATCATCTTAATGGACTCCAGTACATTATAGATAAAGTGCGCATTGATCTGATTCTGCAATGCGCGAATCTGCGAATTCTTGGCAAGAAGCTCCCGGTCGAAGTTCTCCTTCATCAGTACCTGAATACGATCCAGCATATGATTCAACTCAGTTGCCAGTTCCCCCATCTCATCATCACTTACAACCTCAATTCTCTCTTCCAGCCGGCCTTTCTGCACCTCATGAATCTTCTTTAATATCTCGTACAGATGACGTAACAGATGCTTTACAATACCGTTCACCAGATAAGCAAGAAGAATCGTCACCATGATCAATATCATCGAAACACCAAGATACGTAAGATTCATGTCACTTCCAGCCGCAATATCACGCAGACAGACCAGACCTCCGCCAAACTCCTTTACCGGAAGATAGGCGATCGTCCATCTTCTGTTTCCATATCGCATGTAGAAACAATTCGCCTCGGATGTATCCTTTATTTCCCCAAGCATAAAGGTGAAAAGTTCACTTTTTTCTTCGCCATCGTTACTGCTATAGATCCGCTCATCCTGATCCGAAACCAGACAACTCCACTCATACGCTCTGTCCTCATACAATTCCGGGAAAATAGTCTCCATCTTCATTACGACTTCAATGTACCCGATCACTCCATTGTGATAATCATGGATTGCGGTCACATACGCTGCAAGCGGTTCATCCTTTTGCATTACTACCGAGGAGAAAAGCGTATCATAATAATTAAAATGCCATCCCTCCAGCTTCATCGGATCCTCGGTATACCACTCCATCTGTTCCATTCTCGAATGATTGTAAAGAATCGGCATCATCTCCTGGACATTATCCCTGGAAGAATACACGCGTACCCCGTACAGAAGCGGATTGTTACTCACAAGTCGCTCCAAAGCAGAGATATCCGTATCGTAATAATTCAGGATTTCATTTGTTGTCAATGTTTTCCCGGTCACAGACGCATTTAGCATTTCAAGAATCCCGGTGTCAGACAGAAAGAACTGCGTCACCATATTCACAGAATCCACACAGGTTGCCAGCTGCTTCTCATCCCGATCCAGCGTGTACTCCATGTAGGACAGACTCTCTTTCTTTGTCGTCTGCACCAGATTATGAAGCAGGACACACGCTAATACGCCTACCGGAATCATAACAATACAGACAATCAGAATCGTAAACTTGATATTTAATTTTAGATTACTGATCTTCTTTCGCAAGCTATCCATCTATTCCATTCCCAATCGTTTCTTATTCTCTTCCATAGTCTTTTGATGTTCTTTTACTAGCTGTGAATATCCCAATGTCTCTCTTTCCTCCACGAACGTCTCGAAAAGCTGATCAAATTCTTCATCTGACTTTGCCAGAAGCAGTCTCGGCAGCGTTTTGCCCCAAAGCTTGTCGATACGGGAGTTGATACGCGACATCTCTGAATCATCCTGCTTGGTGACCTCATATTCTCCCAGATACCTGGTATAGGGATAGGTCCATTCCTCCATCTGGTTAAGCGGATACTGCTTCTCCGGCATCCAGTCCAGCTGCATAACGTTATTCTGAAGCATCCAATAGGCATCGTCAGCGCCGTATACCTCATCATACTTCTTACGATCGGTTGTCAGCAGCTTCTTGACCTCGTCTTTTAAGACGGCTTTACCGTCAACCCAATCGTACATCTCACCTTCCACACCGAGGCTGATCATCTTCTGTCCCTCTTCCGACATCATATAATCCAGAAAAGCGATTGCCCGGTCCGGATGCTTACAGTTCTTGGAGATCAGCGTCAGTGTCCAGCCGTTAATTGCATTGGTCGGAAGTACATAATCATCACCCTTGCTATTCTTTGGTCCGTCCACCGCGATATATATGCTGTCCGGATTCTTCTCATATAACGACCTCTCCTGATCCGCAATATCGGTGCGCTGATAGAGCATGCAGAAATATCTGCCCTCTGCCACCTTCTCATTCATCTGTGTCCGCTGATCGACGAATATATCGCTGGAGAGATACCCTTCCTCGCCAAGTTTTCTAAAAAATTTCAGCCACGAGAGATATTCCGGATCCGTATGGCGGTCATAAAGCTTACCATCCTTCTCATAAGGAACCGCAAGAAAATTCATCAGGAAATTATCAAATGAACTACATCCGTTCTCCTCAAAGGTGTGTGAGCCGATCGGAATCAACGGCTTTCCGTCTACCTCTGGGAACATCTCCACCGCCTTCTTTACCGCGGCCTCAAATCCCTCCTGCGTTGTCATATCCGGACTTCCGATTGCCTCATAGATGTCCTTGCGCACCAGAAACGTCTGATTGGATCCGATATTGGAATGCGTCTCGACTGCCTCCGGCGTATAAGCAGAATTCGGATATCCGTAGATATCTCCATTCTCATCAGAGTACCAGTTTACAACGGTCGGATCCGTCACTTCATAGAAATACGGATCATATTCATCCGCAAGATCATTGAGCGCATAGACCATCTTGTTCTTGATCATATCGTTAATCTGTGGCTCCCACCATCCGAGCGTAACAATATCAGGCAGTGAATCTGAAGCAACCAATGCATTGATCGTCTCTTCCTGATTACCTGCCGGTGTAACAAAATTAATATTCACTCCGGTGTCCTTTGTGATCTGTTTCGACACCATATTCTTGCCCCAGTCCATCGTAAACCAGGAATAATTGATATACCAGTTTAAAGTAACCGGATTCTGCTCCGCAGCATACTTCTTCCATCCGATTGTTTCAGAGGACTGTGTCTGCTCCGTCACCTTATTTTCATTTGTCCCCGCACATCCCAACATGCTGCCGAACATCAGCAGACACATTCCTACGGCTATCATTCTTCTCGCTTGTCTGTTCATCTTCTTCACCATTCGTGATCTCAACTGTTTTTCAGCCTCCCACCGCACATGCAAGCATGACGTGGCAAATTTTCTTCTTTCCATCCGGCTGAATAGCTACTCTGTTTTTATTATATAATAGAAAAGAGACTTTGCAAAGCAGAGTCTCTTCCTAAGTTTATAATTTTAGTAATGAAAAGAGTAGTTATAATTTAAATGTTCCAATTGCTTCCTCGAGCTGCTCCATGTTCTCCTGAAGCAGCTGCGTCTCTTTCCTTAGGCCATCTGCGGACAACATCTGCTGCTGTAAATACTGGCTGATCTCTCCGGATGCCTTCACCGTATTGTCGGACGATTCCCCGATTCGTTTGATCGATTGTAATGTATTGTGGCGATCCTGATTCATTGCTTCCATCTCTGCACTGACCGATTCCATACTCACCACAAGATTCTCCATCAGGTGGTTCATCTTCTCAAAAGCATCACTCGTCTTTAATGTACTACTCCTCTGTCCATCCGAAATTGCCTCTGCCTCCCGCACCTTATCCAGCGCGTTCTGTGAATATACGGTAATCTCCTCAATGATCTTCTGGATCTCCTCTGCCGTATCTGCCGAATTATCTGCAAGCACGCGGATTTCCTCCGCGACAACCGAGAACCCTCTTCCCTGCTCTCCCGCACGAGCTGCCTCAATCGAAGCATTTAAAGACAAGAGGTTGGTCTGTGATGCAATGCTTTGGATGTCGTTTACAAAGTTGGTAATTTCTGATAGTTTATCAGCAAGCTTGACCACATGTTCCTGTACTTCATTCGTCACATCCACAGTTTCCTGGGACTGCTTTGTCATCTCAACCAGTGTCATCTTGCCCTCATCGATCATCTTCTGAGAATTTGTCACCTCGGAAATCGTTGCAACAATGCTGTTGCTTACACTCTTGATCTGTACCGACAATTGTTCCATTTGGTCGTTACATGACAGGATTTCTTCGTTCTGCTGTGCAATACTCTGATTGATTTCCTCCATCTGACCATCCATATTCTCGATCATGGAACTTAACTGTATACTTGATTCCTGTACACGGTCGCCCGACTGAAGCACTTCATCCTTCATATTGGACACCATCTGAATCAATGAGCGCATTCTCGAAACCGTATGTAATAATGCCTGCTGAAGTTTGCCAAATTCATTATTGGAAACCCTTACATTTTCCTGCTCAGTCAGATCTCCCTGGGATACCTCATCCAGTCTTACGATATTCTTTCTGATATTTCTACTGATATTACGGATCAAAATTGTTGCAAGTGCAAATGCGATCAGACAAGCCACAAGCACAAGGCTCATTGTCAGTGTTCGAATGCTGTCAGAGTTCTTGGTAATGTATGACTTTGGAACCAGTGCCACAATATGGCTTCCGTTCATTTCACTCGTAATCGTCATGCAGAAGTATTGTTTTCCATCGTAGTTAAGATAGCTGCTCTCCTTCTCGTAATCCAGCTTTTCCACAGACGTAACCGAAAAGTTTTCATCGTTGCTGATTTCTTGTCCCTCAGCCGTCACAAATGCCAGATAACAGCCTTCCCCATAGTCCAATTCCGAGAGAAGTTCCTTGATCTTATCCTTGCTGATATCAATCACAACCACGCCACGCTTTGCGCCACTGTTGAAAGACTGACTGCAGTAAAGTGCATAATTGTTCATTCCCATCTTCTCATCCATCAATGGATGTGTGGATCCCCAATGCAGATAATTGTCCGAAAGCATCGATCCTTCGTCTGCCGACGCCAACTCATCAATGAAACTGTCCATCTCCGTTGTCTTAATATTTTGTGTCGTGATAACATCATCCGTGGCGACCGGAATCACATGAATTCCCTCAATCCAGTTACTTGAGGTCTGCTTCACATTCACATTATTGCTGATCGACTTATTGGCCTGCGACTGTTTCGAATTATCAGAATCATATCCTCCCAGAGAATACGCAGTCACAGTACTATCCTGTGCCAGTTCCAAAGTGATGGAAGATACATTTTTCATAGCCTCATCATACGAATTCATTGTCATCTGGAGTGCCTTGTACGCGGAGGTCTCATAATTCTCCTGCAAGCCTTTCGATGACATGGAATACGATGCCAGACCCGTTATGATTACAAATAAAATTGGAATGATAAATCCGATCATCAGTTGTAAACGGATTGATAACACCGGTTTTCTTATCTCTTTTCTTATCGCTTTTTTCCTCATACCCATGTCCCCCTTTTGAACATCAGCCCATGCAAAATTTGCCTTCAGCAAATGGGCTGACATTGTCACTCTCACAACCTTATTATATAAAATCACATAGTGAAATGAATGTACCTTAATTTTATTCGGGTGTCTTTTTTTTAGCAAAAAAATCTGGGTCTGATTCCTTCGAATCAGACCCAGACGGTAGACTTTGCAAAGCAAAATCCTTTTATAAGGGGAGAAATATGAAAAAGTAACTATGTTACTCTTTGACAGCACCGGCAGCAATACTGCTGATGATGTATTTTGAGAAAAATGCAAACACAAGGAGGATCGGAATAACCGAGATTGCTACTGCTAAGTAGATAGCTCCCTGATTTGCGGTAATATCGGTTGAAGAACGAAGTGTTGCCATCATAACCGGTAAGGTAAACTTCTCATTCTTATTTAAGATGATCATTGGCATTAAGTATGCATTCCAGTTTCCAATGAATCCCATGATCGACATGGTCGCAATACCTGGTGACATGATCGGAATTGCGATTCTGTGGAATATGTACAACTCTCTTGCTCCGTCAATTCTTGCGGCCTCGATCAGAGATGGCGGCATAACCGACATGACATACTGCCTTAAGAAGAATACGGTTCCGGGTGCTGCAATCGCCGGAATAATAAGAGGAATGTAGGTATTAACCAAGTGCAGCTTTGTACATAAGTTGTAGAATCCGATCAGACTTAACTGTCCAGGAATCATCATAAATATCAGGATGACTGCAAATATTACGTTGCTTCCCTTGAACTTATACATTGCAAGTGCATAAGCAGTAAGGGCTGAAAAATATGCAGTTAAAAGTGTTGCAGGGACTGCAACTTTTACACTGTTCCACATACCTTTGAAGAGGTTGAAGTATTTAAATACCTGTTCCCAGTTTTCCCTGGTATGTGTACTTGGAATCAATGTAAACGATGTAACAATTTCGCTTCCGCTTCGGGTCGCATTGACCATCATGAGCAAAAACGGGAACAGACAAGCTGCTGCAAGCAGGATCAAAAGGAAGTAAAGGATTCCTTTTTTAATCTTATAACCAACACCATTCATACTTCCTAGTCCTCCTTTCTGTTAAACACTTTGAGCTGAACAATGGATACAGCCAAAACGATCAGGAAGATTACATACGCGATTGCAGAAGCATAACCGGTCTGTGTTGTTCCAGTTGTAAATCCAAATTTATACAGATACATAACCGCTGTGTATACGGAGTTGTATGCAGCACCGGATGTGCTTGACATCAGGTATGGCAGATCGAACATCTGCAGACCACCGATCAGTGAGGTGATCGCTACATACATTAACATTGGTTTCAGAAGCGGTAATGTGATTTTTCCAAATACAGTCCATCTTCCGGCACCGTCAATTGCGGCAGCCTCGAAATAATCCTTTGAAATACCCTGCACACCGGCCATCAACATGATAAAGGAGTTACCGAACCACATCCATGCAGAGATTACTGCGATCGTGTATCCTGCAGTGTTCGGCGATCCGATCCAGTCGATCGGGTTATATCTTGCACCGAAAATCTTATAGATTCCGGAAATAATCTGATTAAAAGTACCGAATCTCCAATCAAGTAACGTATTGAATAAGAATGCGATTGAAGTTGCGGCGATCAGGTTTGGCAGATAATAGATTACACGGAAAATGCCAAGTCCCTTGATCTTGTATTTAATATCACTGAATACGATTGTAAGTAAGAACGCAAGTCCTAACTGTAACACAATATTTACTGCCCAGATTCTTACGGTGTTCCATAAGCCTCTCCAGAAAAACTTGTCAGTAAAAACTCGCTTATAGTTGTCAAACCAGATCCACTTCATCTCACCGACACCAGCAATCTTGGCGTTGGTAAAACTCAAATAAAGTGTTCTGAATACCGGGTAAACGCTGAAGATCAAAAATACGACAACGAATGGGAGTACAAATAAATATCCCATATTATCGTAGGTTTTGAGTCCACTCTTTTTTTTCTTGCCCATAGGTTCATCTCCCCACTATATGCTGCCATTTGATTTCAATTCCCCCATACATTCGCAAAACCGCACGAGACTCGTGCTTTCCCGTTGCTACGCAACTAATTTTGCTCATATATGGGGCGGTGACTCTATCCGAGTCACCACGAGAAAAAACAAATCTGATTTTTACGTGCAAGCACGACAAATCTTCTTTGTTTTTCTCGTAGGAACTGAATAGTTACTCTTATTTTATATGTTATTTCACATCTGATTTCTAGCGATCGATCTCAATATCAGGATAGGTAGCTGCTACCTTGTCATAGAACTCGTTTACAGCCTCATCCTTTGTCTTCTGACCTGTCTTAACAGCTGAGATTGCCTCGCCCCAAGCATCGCCGATTGCCTTGTCGTAACGAGTTACGATAGAGTAATCAATGCCTTCTGCCTGCTCTAACCAGAATGAGTAAAGCTTCTCACCACCGTAGATCTCGTTCTCGTCATCTTTGTGCTTCTCGATTGCAGACTTAAGAGATACAGTATCTCCCTGTGAGAAATCGATCCACCAGTCAGCGGTATCCTCGTTTAATGTACAGAACTTAACGAACTCCCAAGCTGTCTGCTGTCTCTTAGACTGTGAAGAAATACCAATGTATGTACCACCGGAGAATCCGTAAGAAGGTCCGGCACAAACGCCCCACTTACCAGATGTCTCACCTACGTTATCTCTCATGGTTAATACGCCCCATGCAGGGAGACCAAATGAGAATACGGTTGTCTTGTCCATGTCCTTCGTAGACTCTTCGAACTGTGTAGCATCCCAAACGTTTACGGAATCATCTGCGTAGTTCTGAATATCAGCGGAAAGGATCGGTACCTCGCCAGCCATAGCCTGATACCAAGGTGTTGACCACTGGTTTGCATATGCGGTAAGATCCTTCTGGTATAAATCTACACACAGATCCATGTAATCATATCTAGCCTGATCTACATTAAGCTTTCCATCAACTACCCAGGCACTGTCACCTGAGAAGAAGTTTAACTCAGCGTCAGAAGCGAAGATTCTGTATCCTGCATCCTTTAATGTCTGAGCTGTCTCAAGAATCTTGTCATAGCTTGAGAATAACTTTCCTACTTCGTCCGGATCATCAGTTCCGAATACTTCCTTAGCGATATCTCTACGATAGTAGAAACCTGCAGGAGTGATCTGGTAAGAGATTGCTCTCTGGATACCGTCTGCATCCTGTCCAACCTGCCATACGTAGTCAACGATCTGATCTGCGTAATCCTGTGCTCCGAAATCATCTAAGTTTGCGAAGAATCCTGCATCGTAGAAATCTTCGAGCATCTGTGGCTCACCAACGATGATATCAGGCTCTGACTCGCCAGCAAGTAATGCTGTCTGAACCTTTGTCGGATAATCTGCAGGCTCGATAACTACAGTATCAACCTCAACGCCTGTCTCTTCCTGGAACTTCTTACCGAAGTCAACAAGGTCATTTGCAAGTGTCCATACGACAAGCTTGTCATCAAGCTTTGTCTCTTCTGCCCCGCCCTGTGTGCTGCTGTTGTTTGAAGCACTGTTTGAGCTGTCGTCTTTGCCGCCACATGCCATCATAGAGAATGCCATGGTTCCGATCAGTAATACTGATACAACTTTCTTCCAATTCATAAAAATATCCTCCTTTTATGTTCCAACACTTATTGTTGATAATCATATTATAGGAGGATATCTTTTTATAAAAAATGCATCGATTTTTAAAAAGGTGTCATTTTTTTAGTCTTCAAAAATATAAGTTGTGATACTATGTGACTTCACCGGCTCATTGATGCCTACACCGCCCTCGATCAGCGTGATTTCCACATCTTTTTCGCTCCGGTTAAGCACAACGGTCACGCGGCTTCCGTCAGGATTTAAGAATCCGACTGTTTCCACATCCGATGTATAGCGGGTTGTTGCGATATGTACCGCACCTTTTTCGATATAGCGGCTGAACTGACCGATATAATAGTAGGTCAGGCGTTTTTCAAATGTATCGTTTTCCGGATCACACATGATCGGAGCTGCACAGAAGTTACCGACATGGTTCGGACCACCCTTGGTATCAAGGAACAGATTCCAGTCAAAATACGTGGTGATACCGGAAGCTAAATTTCCTAGGATATCGTGTGCATACATTTCTGCTTTATAGGTTTCTCTCGTATCTGCAAAACGTGAATACTCCACACAGCCCTCCGAGAAGATTACTTTTAATTCCGGGTATTCTTTTTTTACCATATCGATTGCCTCGAAATGGTCTCCGGTGTACCAGTGGATTGCTACACCGTCAATATATTCTCTTGCTTTCTCGTTTGCCATCGATTCTTCCACGCGGTCGAAAAGAATATCTTTATTGTGATCCCAGATAAAGATGGCAATATCGCCAAGTCCGGCTTCTTTTAAGGTCGGTCCGAGATAATCCGCAACGAATGCTGCTTCCTCAGAAGCACTGTAGATACAGGAATCCCAGGTCTGCACTGCTGCAGGCTCATTCTGGATCGTAAGTGCATCAATCTGTATGCCTTTTTCCCGGTATGCCTGAATGAACTTCACATAATAGTCTGCCCATACCTGATCATACTCTTCCTTAAGCTGTCCACCGTGGTTCATATCACCATTCGTCTTCATGAATGCAGGCGGAGACCATGGGGACATCAAAAATGTCATGGAATCGGATGCTACAAGGTTATGTTTTGCGATCGCATCGCGCAGAAGCGGAAGGATCTCTGCCTCGTCGTGTTCAACACTGAATGTCTTAAGTTCGCTATCTCCGTCTTCGATATACGTATAATTGCCCAAGCCGAAGTCGCAGCTGTTCATATGTACACGACCAATGTTGTACTTCAGTCCATCCTCTCCGAAATATGCCTCGATCATCTCGGCTTTCTTCGCCTCGCTCATCGCCATATAGTTATGTGCGCTCGCCTCTGTGAATGCACCGCCAAATCCATCGATTGCCTGGTACTTTACCTGTGGATACACGTTGATGACGTGCATGCAGTCTTCCTGCTCCTTCGGCGCAATGTTACTTTCCTGCCAGAGAAGATTCTCGGCTTCACATGTTACAATTTTCTTAATATTCTTCATATAATACCTCCTTATAAACCCGCTGATCGCGAAACGTCTGTGGCGGCGGTATCCGGCGGGGCGGGACTCTGCGGCTGGCTCCTATGAGGACACTAGTTATCCAAAATTACGAATTTGCAGAAAATCTCTGCTGGGCTCTTTCGATGATTTGTTGTCCGCTCAAGCTTAGACAGTGGCGGCTGCGTGTTCGCCCCGGAAAAGAATGCGTCCGAGAAAATTCGTGTCTGCCTTAATGGGCGTTCGAAGAAAACGTGTCGCCGCAGGGCAACTGTTTGTGAGCAACACTGTATAGTGGCACTCCGATGCACACGAAGCGAGTTTTGCACAAGGCGGCTCATATCGATTTTCTGAGGACGCCCATTTAGGCAGGCTAGGATTTTTGAGCGCATCTTTTTGGGGTGGACACGCAACCGCCGCAGTCGAAGCGTTGCTCGGACACAAAAATTGAGCCCAGCCATGATTTTCGCAAATTCAGCAATTTTGTCTAAAATCGTGATCCTCATAGGAGCCAGCCGCAGAGTCCCGCCCCGCCGGATACCGCCGCCACAGACGTTTCGCGATCACCTATATTTATATGGTTTTATTGTACAAATTCAGGCATCCGCTGACAGTAGACAATCTTCCGATTTCGATCACAATTTTCGGAATTTTGCATGCAGCCGGATGCCTGACATGATTATGCGATTGTCACAACGATGCTCGAAACCTCTCCGTCCCGGACTGCACCGGCAAGTTCCTCACCAAGCCGATCCGCATTGACCGTGGCCTCGCTTCCGTTCTTATAAGCAAGTTGCATCTCCGTAATCCTGTATGTTTCCGGGAAGTAATCCTTCTTCTCAGCAAGATGGTAAGTCACTTTGGTCTTGCCAAGAAGCATCGCTGACACCTCTTTGTCATCACCGATCAGATATGCCGGAATCGTCGGCTGCAGCTTAAGGTTTAACTGTCCATCACAGACAACAAACGGACGCTTTCCGAACATCATGATCTTCCACATGTTCATGAACTCGATTGTAGATCCGCTCAGTCTTGCAACAAATCCTTTGCCGTGAATCTTCTTATTCGGATTCTTGGAGCTTGCGATAAAGGACGAATTCTCAAGCACACTTCTTCCGTATGTCTCCTCGTCAAGGAACGGAATGACCGCCTTGTGGAAATCCTCTGCAAATTCCGGATACAATCCCGATTTGATCAGTTCCAACAGATATTTATATTCCATATGAAGCCAGATCGACTCATTCTCCAGCCATCCCGGTGTGAATGCACGCGCACGGCCGAGTTCATAAGAGGCCTCCTGCAGCGACGCATTGACTTTGTACATGGAGAGCTTCGTATCATAGAGATCACTGTTCTTCACATTGTGATAGAGCGCAAGCTTGGTATCTTTATCCCAGTCCATCTTTAAGTAGCGTACCGGTCCTTCGAGGAAATACGGTACCAACTGTACGGAAAATGCAAGCGGCCGGATGCCATCCTCCAGTTTCTCATATTTCTTGACCTCGAAAGTAAAGTATGTCGGACAGATTCCCTTTCCGTAGCGAAGCGCTTTCTCGATACCGCAAAGCACGGTTTCCTTCCAGCCTTCTAACATCTCTGCAAGATCTCCTGTGCCGTACTCACTGACATCCCCGGACACACCGGAGAAGGTTTTGTCGCGGTAGATCTCTTTTGCATCGTTGATACGGTTCCAGAACGAGATAACTTCTTCATTGTTTCTCAAATTTTCTGCTTCCAGGCGGTTGATGAGTGCAAGTTCATCGATAAAGTTTCCGAGTTCCTTTAACACACTGACTTTACCCGGATATTTGATCAATGCGCAGATGGTATAATCCAGCATACGAAGAAGTTCATAGGTCTCAGCCATAGAGGAGCCGAACATGCCCGGCATTCCGTTTAACGCATCGTACCAGCCCGGCTTACCGCCTTCCATCTCAATACCCATTCCGTACGGATCAAGTGTTGCAAACTTCGTTGCACACAGAAGAAGCAGCTTCTCCATCAGTGTCGTATAGATCACATTACCGGTTCCGAAATTATCACGCACCAGTTTTTCTTTCGTATTACGGCGGCTCTTCTCGTCCAAAGCATAGTACTGACGTACGCCGCCTTCCGTTAAGGCATACCGCTTAAACCGGTGGTTGACATTGATCTGGGACAGGAAGAATGTATACGCCTGTTCATAAAGCATTTCCTTCTCTTTCTCCGGGAACACACTAATGTATTCCTCAACAAGATCCAGATTGTAATCCCAGTGATCGCTCCAATAACCTTCTCCGAAATTACCATTGACCAGACTGTCCGCGAAATCGATCAGTGATCCAAACCACTTATCAGCCTTCGTTTCATCAACATCAGCTAACTTCTCGTACAATTTTCCCGGTGTGAACGGCTTCGTCACAAAATCGATGAGTTCCTTTCTTTGACCCGCTTCCACATCCTCAAGGATCATCTGCGCTTTTTCTTCGGAAACCGTATAGGTCAGCTTCTCAACACCAAGCGGATTGTATCCGTCAAGCTGCATGAGACTATAGAACGTGTGAATATTCTCGCGTCCGACGAATGGTGCAAAGAAGGTATCCAGTCTCCGGTTCTGGTTCACATCACGGAAGTTTCCGTTGCCCTGTGAATAGAACTCTGGCAGCATCGAGAAATAATTGTAATCGCGCTCAAGATCTCCGTGTTTTCTTGAATACACATAGAAGATCTTGTTATGTCCAAGCTGGATTGGAAATCCTCCACGTAAAATGTTGTCCATATACGTATATTTGCAGTAAGCATCGAATTTCGTGTTCGCAGTCTTAGTCGCGATGCCATCCACCAGTTCATCCACCAGAGTGATCGCACGCGCCCTCTTCTTTTCAAAGAATGCTCCGTCAATCTTCTGGTTTAGAAATTTTTCAAGAATCTTTTTGTTCTCAACCTGACCGATCATCTCGTAGAGTGTTGTGCTCTCTCCAGCCTGCAACGTGCATTCTTTTAAGAAAAAGCAACTCGGAAGAAGATTCGAATCATTCTCTTCCTCAGCCTTTACTGCCGGGATTCCTCCGTCCCGGAAAATGACCGGTTTTTCTAAAGCATTGTCATATCCAAAGATAGCGTCCGGATCAATGATCGCGGTAAGGCGCTCGCCGCTTTCCGTCACACCGATTCCGAAGTTTCCACCCTCAATTGCAGATACCGCTGCGGTATCGTCCATGCTCGCACGCACTCTGTAGTAAGGAACACCTGTATCGTGATCCTCTACCTGCATCCACGCTTTGGCTGTCTGCGTCATATTCTTCATGCTGTCCATGCCGACGCCGTATGGGATCAGCACCGGCATACCGTCAACGATCTCTAAATGCTTTTCTTCATCCGAAGTGTTTGTCACGGTGACCACACGCATAAGTGCACCGACCGTCTCCTCCGGCAATGTAAAGTATGCAACATGAATCTCAAGCTGCTGTTCTCTTAAATTTTCCTCGATGTCAAGCGTATTCATGCCAATCTGCATCTTGTGCGCATTGTCCTCATTCGAAAATGCCTCTACCGTGCGTCCGTTCTCCCGGATAAATGTACGGAAACCGGTGCGCTTCACATTCTGATAAGCAATATGCGCCGGATAGAATTCCATGATCGCGTGATCTTTATTGTCCACACCGAAGCTGACCACACCCTGACCTCTGTTCACATAGTAGCACCAGATTGGAATTCCCCTCACGCCGGCAATACCTGGAAGAAAGCTTGCGAATGTGGATTTCTTACCATATTGATTCATAACATATTCTTCTGATTTTTGATTCATTTTATAATCTCCTTTATCAGTCCCATTTTTCACTAATCTTTTTCTCTTTATCTGCATTTCTTCATGATCCTTATTTTTTTCATCAGTATCAGGCGAACATGATGTACCTTGCGGTCATCCAGACTTCTTACCTCTTCCGGTGTATACCTGACCTGTGCAGCATCGACCACCCGCGAAGCTCCATCCAGATACGCCTTGCCGACCACATAGGATCCAACCTCAAGTCGATTTGGATTTTCAATCGTAATCTCCCATGTAATTCCCATGAATTTCAGCGAAATTGCAGCCTTATTTTCCGCATCAAACTGTTTCAAAAGAAGCTGCGGACGGATTGCAAGACCACCTGCCTCACCATGCACACCGAACATCTGCGTGATCACGGTAAGCATATACCAGCTTGCAGCGCCGGTCAGATAATGATAAAGTCCTCTTCCGTCCTTGCCGAAATACTCCGGGATGCCCGGATAGATCCGGCTCGTCTCGAAATCCATCGACTGACGATACAACGCATCAAGTGCCTTATAACCTTCTTTTGCAAAACCTCTGGTATAGAGTGCATTGGCATACATGACTGCCATATGTGAGAACACCGCTCCGTTTTCCTTCTCGCCAAAAGCAAAGCCAAACATGCGTCCCATATCCGTCTTCAATTCGTGAAAGTCCGTGTTCAGGCGGTAACCGCCGCACGATGCGTCATACAGATAGGCATCTGCCGCCTCTGTGATTGCCCGCGCCTGTTCCTCTGTTGCAGTACCTGCCATAATTGAAAATACCTGACCGGTCAGCATCATTCGCACATTGCCTTCTTCTGTCACACCCTCTACACGATTTCCATGATCATCATAGTAACCGTTGTACCAGCCATGTCCTTTTGCATCGGACACCCACTCGGTTTCACGGATATGTTCCATCATCCACTCTGCCTTATGCTCTAAGCTGTCTGCCAGCTGCCTCGTATCAATCTGGATACGCACACCGCTGACCGTATGCCTGCATTTTCTCAAATACGAATTCAATAATTTGTGTTTTGCTTCAATACTCTCATACAGTTCTTCCTTATCTTCCAGAAGCTTCGTGATCTCCTCAAGCAATTCGACATCACGCACGCCTTTTGCCGCTTCCTGTCTTAAGATTGCGGCCAGATCTCTTAGGTTCATTGCGTAGGCATTGGTGAAAGCGACACTCTCGCCCCTGTGGCCTGCCATATCGAGTGCATCGTTCCAGTCCGCATCACGAAGAGCAATATGATTATGCTCACCGACCTCGTAGAATGCGCCGAGCGCCTGAATGAGCAGATGCTCCAGCACAGTTCCTTCGTACCGGACACCTCTTGCACTCTCCTGCCACTGCATGCCCTCTTTCCACTGTTCATCCACGGCCTTGCCCCGCATAACCTGCCGATCCTTAAAATACGGGACTTTCTGATACAGGAGATCGAAATCTCCCGTCTGATTCATGTATAATTTTGTTGTCATAAAAGGCCATACGCCGTGATCCATCCACACGCGCGTGATCGAATTACGGTCTGCCTTAAATTCGCCCAGATGATCTCCGATGATCGTTGCGTTACTTCCGTCCACGCGCACACCACCGAAATTGGACAAAAGCATCTGCCTGACTCCGCCCGGATTCATCATCAGAAGCGCCAGACAATCCTGCCAGAGATCGCGCCATCCGCGTCCTCCCTTGCCGTAATCATGGTGCGGCAGAAACGAACAACCGTAGATGCGGCGAAGCTCCGGCTGGAAGCTTACCCAGTTCATAAACTGGTCGAAATTGTTATCCCCGCTGTAATAATGCACATTGATCTTGTTCAGCCAGTACTGTTTCGTCATATCCAGCTGACGGTACACATTCTGTTTTCCGCAGAAAAGCTTTCTTGCTGCTTCGATTGTACTATCCTGCTTCGTTGCACCGATCAAAACGGTATATTCTGTGCTTTCTCCAGGCGCAAGCATCTTTTTTTCGAACCGGAATGCACCACAGATCTCCTGTCCATCAACCTTGCTTGACGCCGGCACGCCGTCTAAGCCTCGCACAACTGCTTCCGGCCTGAGCAGTGTTCCTGCCTTGCCGACAAATGCGTTCTGCTCCGGATAGAAAGCAACCGGTGCCTTACCATCCTCCGTTATACCTTCTACAAAATAAGTCGTATCATTAACCTGATGTCCTCTCTCATCAAACGAAAGCGTCGGGGTCACATGCACACCGTACTCCGTAGTGACAGCCCGGTGCAGAAGCGACGTCACATGTCTGTGATCACGAATGTTGTCCGCGCTTCTTCCATAAATCGGGATTGCTGCATATGCGGTAAATGTCACTGCCTCTTTCCCTGTATTTGTGAGCTTTACCTGCATAACCTCTACATTATTCTGAAAAGCGACAAACGAAGTAATCTCGGAATGCAGCGAATGTTTTTTTGAACTGCGCGAAACCTTATGCCACATAAGGCCCGCTTCCACTTTGGATGTATCCTGCCCGGCGGTAAAACGCGCGGCTTCCTGTTCAGCAGACATACCGGTCGCAGACCATACTCCGGCTCCCTCTATCGCACACCAGAAATTTCTCGATGAGCGGCTGTCCACAAGATCGCCGATACTTGTCGGCTCCAACAGAAAATGATTCTGGTCAAGCTTCGCATCCCCGGCAAGATTCGGTGTGATCGCGCTTTTGAGTCCATGTTCTCCTGCGATCGGGAAATAGAGTCCCAAGTCATTTTCTGCACCTTCTAACTGAAAGCTTCCGTTTTCGTCCGTAAATTGATATCCCTGCATCGTCAACATCCTCTCTTCCCTTTTATTTGCTTGTTCCATTCTCATACTCTAACAGTACCTGCCTTGCTCCCGCGAAAAAGACGCCCTCTCCGCTGTCGTTGACCACATGTTCCATTCCCGGATATCCGGTCAGCATCACGGTACAGATATTCTCAATCCGCACGCCTTCTTTATCCGGCATCTCAACCGCAGTATGTAGATTCACTTCTGCGTCACGGTTATACAGATAGATGCCAAGTCCTGTCGCGAAGAAATCTTCTGCCGCATCATCGACATGGATGGACGCGTAACCATCCGTCTTGCCATCATGACTCATCCATACATCCTGCCTTGGCACATCGTATGGAATCTCACACTGGTACATATAGATCCTTCCGCCATCTCCATTCCAGATGGTCTGATATGCATTAAAATGCTCCACCATAAGTGCGTAGGTGATCACATTGTTTCCATTGACCACAAATCCGTTCTCCGCTACGTTTTTATCCCATGCAACCTGATCTCCGTGATCCGCTCTCCAGATCCAGAAGTTATCGCCGATCGTATCATCACTGTTGATGGTCAGACAGGTATGTGTCTGCACCGGCTGATCCGTCTTCGTTCCTCCTACGCGGAAGAACAGATCAGACAGCATGATCGGTATCTCTTTGTCCTTCTTGTTGTCCGCATCCCCGACAACCATCAGATTCTCGGATTTGACTGATCCCGCGTCAAACAGAAGACCTGCCACCATGATGCCACTCTCATCCGCCACATTGACACAGGTGCTGCCACCTGTGGATTTCAGCGTTGCAAGTCCCATGCCAAGAACAATTGTGTTCGGATTATTGATTTCAATCGGCTGGTCAATCTCATAAATTCCCGGTGTCAGGAGAAGATTCTTACCTTCCTTTAATGCCTCATTCATCGTTTCTGCGGTATCCTTTGTGGCATCCGCGATATAGAAGGCATCGATACCGACAATCACATCAGACGATGCATCACCATCATTCTTATCTGTCCACAGGGCATCCGATGCTTCCAGATTCAGCCATGTGGTTCCGTATGAATTTGTCTGTAATTTCGGCACATAAATGCCATACCCATGCTTCTCATCATAGACAAGAAATGGCTTTTCCCTTACCACATCCGTGGTATCAACCGTCGTGTAAGCTTTCACCGGCCATGTTCCCTCCGGTGCGCTTCCTTTCTCTTCTCCGACGAAAACCATATTCCAGTTCTCGCCCATCCAGGTTCCCCAATTGTCATTGCGTGACAGCCACTGTTGCTGTGAACCGGAATCTACCAGTCTTGTGATATTGGAATCTGCAAGAAATCCTCCGCTACACCAGCCGTAATCGTCATGCAGATACAGCGCTCCCTCGATGTTCACACGCCGCATATCCGTCGCCTGAGATACCGCCCAGACTGTATTACTTTCTATGCTGACATTCTCCACGCTTCTCCAGAAATTACAGCAGGCATTATGGTTGCTCTCATCATCTCCGAGCCACCTTGCCAGACACGAAAGTCCCTGTATCTTCGTGTCTGTCGGAAGAATTCCAAGTCCCGACACCTGCGTATAGAAGCCAACTTCCGGCTGGATCGATTCATCGTATTCGCCCGGCATAAAATAGATGGCATACCGCTCGTCTCCAAACTGGTTCGACTCCTGCCTGTCGTAGAGTTCCTCTAAGATCTGTTTCACTTCCGCCGGATCATCCTCCGGCGAAAAAACATACACATTTTCTCCAAAGAGTGCTTCATGATAATCTGTAATATCCGTTTTACCTCCCGATCCCGGCTGCATCTTTATCACACCGAATATAAATACAAACCCGGCCAACACACCGAGCGCTGCAAGCATACGACGCTTCATTGTTGATCTCCTTTCGTTTTTGATCATCCGCAAGCGATTGTAAAACTCCTGTGGCGGGGTTCTCCGGCGGCGCGGACGCTGTGGCTGGCTCCTAATCGGACACTAGTTATCCAAAATCAGGAATTTGCAGAAAATGTCCGCCGGGCTCTTCTCATGATTTGCTGTCCGCTCAAGCTTAGACAGTGGTGGCTGCGTGTTCGCCCCAGAAAAGAATGCGTCCGAGAAAATTCGTGTCTGCCTTAATGGGCGTTCGAAGAAAACGTGCCGCCGCAGGGCAACTGTTTGTGAGCAACACTGTATAGTGGCATTCCAACAGACACGAAGCGAGTTTTGCACAAGGCGGCTCATATCGACTTTCTGAGGACGCCCATTTAGGCAGGCTAGGATTTTTGAGCGCATCTTTTTGGGGTCGGACATGCCGTCACCACAGTCGAAGCGTTGCTCGGACACAAAAACTGAGCCCGGCAGAGATTTTGGCAAATTCAATGATTTTGTCTAAAATCGTGCTCCGATCAGGAGCCAGCCACAGCGTCCGCGCCGCCGGAGAACCCCGCCACAGGAGTTTCACAATCGCTAAGGAATATCTGCTCCATAGATCCCCTGATTGTCTCTATCATAAAAAAAATAGAACCTTAAAATAAGGTTCCATTTATTAGTTAGGTATCATTTTTTTATTTTCCGGTATTCTTTTCAAGGATGGTAGTTCGTCGTCACCTTCCACAGATCCGGCTCGCTTGCCCCCCACCGGAACAATTCCTTCATCTGCTCATCGTAGGTTTCTAACGGCTCATAGGTTGAGACGATCTTGATAAGATATTCTTCCTTCTCATCCTTTGGAGTCAGATGATCGAGCTGTCCTAAAATATACTCCGACATCTTAAACGGCTGCATATCCTCGCTCGTCTCAAGGCCGAACAGTTTCTTAAAAAGGCCTCCTACATAATAGAATTCATAATTTCCCAATAATACGGATTTCTGCATCGTGCATTTTAAAATGATGCTTTGTCTTGCTATACTTGTTGTCATATTACACGCTTTCTTCGGTTTTTTATTAGTGTACCACAAAAAGCATGCTTTTTACCAGTATTTGGGTAATCCGTATCCAAAGAAAAAATAATACAGAGAACCGATCGTCTTACCAAGTGCCATCGCGATCATGACGAAGCTCAATCCCCGGTTGATATACAGCCTTCGGAACAGAATCGGGAATGTATTCAGGATTTCCGCCAAAGCGACCGCGATACATCCGACGAACATTCCGGCAACAAAGCCGTAGATACCAAGCAGCAGATGACCGATCCATGCGACCGGCAGACGCGCCTCCCACTCAATGATGGAGAACACGGCTCCCGTCAGCACGCCGAGCACGATCATGTTCTCGAAGCAGATGACTTTATCTGCCAGATTCATCTTCCGGATCATACGCGGAACCACTCCGATAACCAGTATGAATGCAAAGGTTCCCGCGGATACTGCGACTCCGCACGCAAATGACACAAATGCCATAAGAATATGTCTAGTTAACATCTTGTTCGTGCCCCCGCCTTCCCGCGTTCTCGATAAAGGTTGTGTCAACATCCTTCTGGTATTTGCGCATCTCTACCTGGATCGGCGTCGGATCGGATGTGATCTTCTTCTTTCCGATATGATTAAAGAACACCAGAATGCCGACAGCAAGCCCCAGACAGTAGAATATCTCAATCTCTGAGACGGTCGGTTTATCGCCGCCCAATATCTGCTTATAGAACCGGTCAAATACTTCGCCGACCGACACATCGTTATTGAATGCCATAATGGTAAACGCAGATCCAAGAAAGATTACAATACACAGAACAACGATCTTGAGCGTCTCCATCGCTTTGCTTCCCATCGGGGAAGGCACATACTCCACGACGAAATCCTGTTCTCCGAAGCTCACCACTTCAACCTCCGGATATTCTTCATGTATCAGCTGTATGACATCCAGGATGGAAAAGACTTCGATCCGCTTCTTCTTGGCGGTCTGCTCCGGCGCAAAATGATACAATGTCTTATTCTTGATTCCTGCACAGATTGCAGGATCCGTACATTCCACCGACATGACATCCATGATCCTGATCTGCGGATCGTGGCAGACACTGTTACGTTCCGCTTTCACATATACAGTCTCACGCTTTTCTTTCATATGATCCCACCTGTCTGACGCGCTCTACAAGCGTCCCTTCCTTCGGTATTGCATTCTGCCGGTACGAACTCAGGCAGTACCATCCCATCAGACCCAATACAGCCAAAAGCAGTGCCACCAGACAAAACCGATACCAAAATGTCCAGCTTTTCTTCCCTTTATGTTTTACTTTCTGTTCCATGTCAGCCTCCTTTTACCTACGGCATATTTTATGGGCAGCGATCGTGAAATTGTGCGGCGGACTCCTGCGGGTACCGACTCTGCGGCTGGCATCTAAGCAGACACTAGATATCCAAAATCACGAATTTGCAGAAAATGTCCGCCGGGCTCTCTATATGATTTGTTGTCCGCTCAAGCTTAGACAGTGGCGGCTGCGTGTTCGTCCTAGAAAAGAATGCGTCCGAGAAAATTCGTGTCTGCCTTAATGGGCGTTCGAAGAAAACGTGTCGCCGCAGGGCAACTGTTTGTGAGCAACACTGTATAGTGGTGTTCCAACAGACGCGAAGCGAGTTTTGCACAAGGCGGCTCATATCGACTTTCTGAGGGCGCCCATTTAGGCAGGCTAGAATTTTTGAGCGCATCTTTTTAGGGCGGACACGCAGCCGCCACTGTCGAAGCGTTGCTCGGACACAAAAACTGAGCCCGGCAGAGATTTTCGCAAATTCAATGATTTTGTCTAAAACCGTGATCTGCTTAGATGCCAGCCGCAGAGTCGGTACCCGCAGGAGTCCGCCGCAACACAATTTTCACGATCGCTCACCAACAATATGCGCGTTTTCCATAAAAAGTATGCAAGGGAATGGGACACATTGGTAAATTGTATGTTAAGTCGTGAAAAATGATTGACATGGCAGGAAATGGGGCATAAATTGAATATAGCGCTGCCGCAACAAAAGTGCAGGCAGCGATTGTAACAAAGAAAAGGAGACCAGATCATGGCCCACACCAAAGAAATATTAACACTCGCTGTCGAGATCGGAGATACCATGCTCCGAAACGGTGCAGAAATCTACCGTGTCGAAGACAGCCTGATTCATATATTAGAATCCTGTAATGTTGAAAATTTTGACGTATATGTACTCTCAAACGGAATTTTTGCCAGCGCAAACGAAGATCGGGAAGATGCGTGCAGCATGATCCGCCACGTGCCGATCTCGTCCGTCAACCTCGGCAAAGTAGCCGCTTTAAACCAGCTTGTGCGCGATATCTGCGACCACAAATGCTCGATTGAAGAAGCAACCGTTTGTCTGACGGAATGTAAACATATTCCGCCTTATCCGAAGCCGGTACTTGTCACATGCTGTGCAGTCGCATGCGGCTGCTTCTGCTATCTGTTTGGCGGAACCTTCCTTGATATGCTGATTGCAACCGCAATCGGAGCCATTGAACAGCTTTTCCTGTTCGCATGTGAGAGAAAACATGTATCGCGTTTTCTCACGAACGTGTTCGCCAGCCTCGTTGTTGCAATCTTAAGTATCCTTGCATTTGCATCCGGCCTTCCGGTGCATCATGACAAGATCATCATCGGAGATATCATGCCGCTTGTACCGGGAATTGTCTTTACGACATCCATCCGTGACTTTTACAATAGCGACTACCTGTCCGGCACGATCCACCTGATCGATGCTTTGCTGACCGCCTTGTGCATCGCAGTTGGAATCTGTCTTCCGATCGTATTATTCCGTTATCTTGGGGGAGGGTTAGCTCTATGAATTATATTTTGGAATTTGTTATGGCTTTCGGGGCAACATTTGCTTTCGCATTCTTATTCTGTGTCCCGAAAAAAGAATTGGTTTTCTCCGGTCTGTCCGGTGCGTTAGGATGGATCGTGTATTATGGCATCACGCATCAGGAGTTAAGTCCGGTGCTGGCTTCGCTCGTTGCGACCTTCATCCTGACCGTGTTCTCCCGGACTACCGCTGTCATCCGCCGCAATCCCGCGACCGTATATCTGCTGTGCGGCATCTTCCCGCTCGTTCCAGGAGCCGGAATCTATTATACCGCATATTATCTGATCATCGGTGACAACGCGCGCTTCTCGTCCAAGGGACTTGAGACGTTCGAAGTCGCGCTCGCCATCGTATTTGGTATTATCTTCGGATTTGCAATCCCGGAAGTTCTCTTCCATAAATTAGACCGCCGGAAATCCTGTGCTTAATTCCACAGGTGCTGCGGATAAAGTCCCTGCTCCTTCATGGATCGAATTGCCGCAACCACGGTCTGCTTATCTTCCTTGTAAGTAACACCATACCAGCGGTCCGTCGATTTCAATACATCAACAACCGCCTTGTCCTCCTCTAACAGTTCTCCGACCACACTCGGAAGGAAGAACTCACACTTAAGAGGATTCTTTTCCAGTTCTCTCTCAAGGAACGTAACAAATCGCTTCTTTAACTCCTGCAGCATGCTTGGCTGGAAGCCCCACATATTCATGGATACGGTGCTTCCCTCCGGCAGCTTGTGCCAGGTTGCTCCGTCATCCTCGGTATAAGCCGCACCATCTTCGCGTTTTTCGATGTGTGTACGCTCCGTGATCTCGATCAGATGTCCCTCTGCATCCGTACGGCATACGCCTCTGGACACAAATCCATTATCCGTTAACGTGTTCTCCAGAATATAACCAACCATCACATAACGATACTTTTCATCGTCCTCGTGGCTGACCAGATAGTCATACATCACCTTGAATGCATGGCTTCCGTAATAATCATCTGCATTGATGACTGCAAAAGGCGCATCCAGTGCATCAATACAACTGAGTACCGCATGTCCTGTACCGAACGGCTTCGTGCGTCCTGCCGGTACAGCAAAACCTTCCGGAAGCTTCGGCTCCTGATAGACATAAGTGACCTTGATCTTGTCTGAGATACGGTCTCCGATGCACTCACGGAAATCAGCCTCATTTTCTTTCTTGATGATAAAAATAACTTCTTTAAATCCTGCTTTGACCGCATCGTAAAGGGAGAAATCAATGATCAGATGTCCCTCGTCATCGATTGGATCCATCTGCTTCATTCCACCGTAACGGCTTCCCATTCCTGCTGCCATAATTACTAGAACTGGATTTTTCATTGTCATACACTCCTACTTAATTATTCTCTTTTTCTTCCTGCTTCGCCTTCTCCTCAAGGATTGCCTCATTCAGCTGAAGCATCTTTGCATCAAGATCTGATACGATCTCCGCGCACGCGCGAAGATCCCGGCTGATATAATCCGGTGCATTCCCCTCAAATTTGTAATAGATCTTATGCTCTAAACTTGCCCAGAAATCCATCGCGATCGTACGGATCTGGATCTCCACCTTCGTGTCCACCACACGGTCTGATAAGAAAATCGGGATTGTCACATGCATGTGAAAGCTCTTGTAACCGCTCGCCTTGGGATGCTTGATATAATCCTTGATCGATACGACGGTGAGATCGTTCTGCTTGCCGATCATCTCCGCCAGCCGATAGATATCGGATGTAAAAGAACAGACAATGCGGATTCCCGCAATATCATTGATATAATTTACCATATTCTCGACAGTCACATCGTAACCGTCACGCTTTAATTTCTTTACGATACTCTCCGGTGTCTTAATTCGCTTCTTAATGTATTCGATAGGATTATACTTGTGAATATGTACAAACTCGTCGTTTAAGATGTCAAGCTTGGTGCCGACTTCCTTGAGCGCTGAGTTATATAAAAACATGAGTGTTTCCCAGCTATCAACGTCTTCACTTATAATCTGAGATGCAGCCATATATTGGTCTCCTGTCTGATTATTTGTCTGCAGTGCACCACTCGGAAAATTTTCAATTTTCCTCGTTGTTCGGGCTATCGCCCTATCAAAACAGAAATGATCCGACTTCTTCGTGCAAGCACAATCGGTCTGCTCCTTTCTGTTTTGGCACTGCTCGATGCCTACGTTAAATTATTATATCACACTTCCCAATCCACGTGTTTGATTACAGGCATATTTTAGAAATTCTTAACTTTCGCGTCAGTCCTCTTCGAGAACCTGCATCTCCATATAGTCGAACTCGATTTCTTCGACAAAATTATCCTTCGTAAAACGCGTCTTTGAGCGACGTTTGAACTCATTCACATTCGCATCGAGCCAGATTGGTTTGCCAAGATCAAATGCAAGGCAGGCTTCTTCCAGCGCGCGGAATACTTTATGCGTCCTGGTATCGTCATCCGTGATCTCAATTGTCTCGGATGCGGTCAGTCTTGTATCGGTCCACAGTTTAAACCAGATCTTCATGCATTTTCCTCCTCTGGCGGTTACATTCATACATCAAAAGCGAAGCCGATATTGCTGCATTCAATGATTCGACTTGTCCCTCCATTGGAATACGGATATAGGTGTCCGCAGCATCCGCCACCTCATCACTCAGTCCGTTTCCCTCATTTCCGATCATAAATCCGGTAGACACGGTATAATCGAATGCGTCATACTGCTTCTTCCCTTTGAGATGCGCCGCATACAATGACACACCTTTTGCTTTCAGTTCCTGCAAAGTTGCCACAAAATCATCCGCGATCACATAAGGCACACGGTATATACTCCCCATCGTTGAGCGTATCGTCTTGGGATTGAACAGATCTACCGTTGTCCGGTTCATGATCACGCCGGTAATCCCCGCTCCCTCTCCGGTGCGCACCATCGTTCCCAGATTCCCCGGATCCTGCACACTCTCAAGAAGCAGCAGATGCGTTCGTTCTCCCTGCATCACATCCTCAAGCGTATAGTGTGGCATACGGATAAGCGCAAGGATTCCCTGCGGCGTCTGCGTATCTGAGACTGCCTTAAACACGGAATCCGCAACCACCTCATAAGTTACGCCGGAAAGCAAAGCCTCATGCTCCGGATTCTCCATAAACTGCTCGGAAACATACACGCCTTCGATCCATTCTTCCGGAGCCTCGCGGAACATTTTAATTCCTTCAACGACAAAAAGCCCCTGCTCTCTTCGCTCCTTTGCTTTCTTCATCAGCAAAGACAATTTCTTCATTTGTTGATTGGAAGTGCTTGTAATCATCTTTTTCACCATAAAAGAGGGCGGCCGGAAATCCGACTGCCCTCCTGACTTCTTTTCTTATATATTTATACCAGAGACTTGGAAATCTGATACATGTACTCGTCAACACCCTTCTTCATTGCAAGAGCTTCATCAATATCAAAATCAACGAATTCACCGTTCTTATGAGCGATTACACGGTTTGTCTTGCCTTCACAGAGAAGATCAACAGCCAAAGCACCCATTGTAGTAGCGTAAACACGATCCTTACATGTAGGGCTTCCTCCACGCTGCATATGTCCAAGAATTGTAGCACGTGTCTCGATACCTGTTGCTTCCTCGATTCTCTTAGCCATACTCTGGGAATGTCCGATTCCCTCAGCATTGATGATGATATAATGCTGCTTACCGTTCTTACGGGCATTTACCACCTGATCGATCAGACGCTGCTCGTCATAATCATATTTCTCAGGAAGAAGAATCTCCTCAGCACCGTTTGCAAGACCGCACCATAAAGCGATATGTCCAGCACCACGTCCCATAACCTCGATGATGGAACATCTCTCATGGGAAGTAGAGGTATCACGAACCTTGTCGATTGCTTCCATTGCAGTATTTACAGCAGTATCAAAACCGATTGTATAATCAGTACATGCGATATCTAAGTCAATGGTTCCAGGAACACCAATGGTATTGATTCCAAGAGCAGCAAGCTTCTGCGCTCCCTGGAAAGAGCCATCTCCACCGATTACAACGATTGCATCGATTCCGTGTTTTTTACAGATGTCAGCACCCTTCTGCTGTCCTTCCGGTGTAACGAATTCCATACAACGGGCAGTCTGTAAAATTGTACCGCCTCGTGAAATGGTATCGGATACACTCTTTGAATCCATGTCGATGATCTCCTCATTTAAGAGACCTGCGTATCCTCTCTTGATTCCTTTCACTTTCTTCCCCTTAGAAAGAGCCTGACGGACAACTGCACGGATTGCAGCGTTCATTCCCGGTGCATCTCCACCACTGGTAAGTACACCAATTGTGTTTATCTCTTTTGCCATTGTTACTTCCTCCATATATAAATAATAATCAATTCCCTTAATCTGTTATATTTTATACTGATTACATTTTCTTTTCAACATTTTTTTCAACAACTTTTACATTATTTTCCCCAAGAAAATTAGTCAATCTAGTCAGAAGTTCCGTATTTGCATGAACGGAAAGGTTCTTTCCGAGGCGTTTTATCGCCTTTGGATCCGCAACATAGATCACAATCTCGTCATCTCCGTCCGAATCGTGAAGCATGGAAAACAATTCTCTTTCCTTATCTGCATACGCCTCTTTTGTCGCAAATTTCAGCCAGATTTCACGTGGGACGCTGTCAAAAGGCACAATGCGCTCGCAAATGATCTTGCCATTCTGTTCCTCCTCAACCGTAGCATGTCCGACCACAAAAACCTTCTCATCTTCATTCAGAAACCGGCTAAACCGTTCATAGTCCTTCGGGAACACGATCACCTCGACACTTCCCGTCAGATCCTCGATCGTAAGGAACGCCATCGCCTTATTGTTTCGCGTAAATTTGACCGTCTTTCCAGCGATCATTCCACCGATGACAACATGTGCATTATCCGCTACCTTGATAGCACCGGTCTCCTCCTCACGCACAAAGTCCATCGCATTCACGGTTGCATTCTTTTTGATCTTCTCGAGATACTCTTCGAGCGGATGTCCACTCAAATAGATGCCGAGCACTTCCTTCTCAAAGCCAAGTAACATCTCCTTCGGGAATTCCCCGACATCCGGATACTGTACCTCAAAATCCTTCTTATCCTCCTCCGAGACCAGGTCAAACAGGCTCATCTGTCCGGACAGCGTCGACTTCTTCTGATGCACCACCTGATCCACAATCGATGCCGATACCAGTGTCATCTGCTTTCTCGTTCCGTCAAGCCCGTCACAGGCTCCCGCCTTGATCAGATTCTCGATCGCTCTCTTGTTGACATCGCGCTCTGCCGTACGCTCAATGAAATCCTGCAGCGTCCGGTACTCTCCGCCGACCTGCCGCTCCTCGATGATCTTATCAATAACCGGGCGGCCGAGTGATTTGATCGCATATAATCCGTAGCGGACATGATCTCCTTCCGCTGTAAATTCACCTTTTCCGACGTTGATATCCGGCGGTAGCACTGGGATTCCCATCTCCTTACAATGCAGCAGATATTCCGCAGCCTTGGTAGAATTGTCAATCACAGATGTCATAAGAGCTGCCATAAACTCAACCGGGTAGTAACACTTCAGCCACGCCGTCTGTACCGAGATAACCGCATATGCTGCTGCATGGGATTTATTAAATGCATATTTCGCAAAATCGACCATGGAATCGTAGATACTGTTCGCAGCCTTCTCATCAATCCCGTTCGCCACACAACCCTTGATGTCGCGGCTCTCATCACCATATACGAAGCTTTGCCGCTCGGCATCAATAACATACTGCTTCTTCTTACTCATCGCGCGGCGAATATTGTCCGCCTGTCCCATCGTATATCCGGCAAGCTGCTGCACAATCTGCATAACCTGCTCCTGATAGACGATACAACCGTATGTCGGTTCGAGAATCGGTTCTAATTCCGGCGTTACATAAGAAATTGTATCACGATTATTTTTTCCCTTGATATAGTTCGGTATGAAGTCCATCGGACCTGGACGATACAATGAGATACCGGCTACGATATCTTCGAAATTCTGCGGCTTCAACTCCTTCATGAAGTTCTGCATTCCGGCAGACTCGAGCTGGAATACACCTTCTGTCCTTCCCGATCCGATAAAGTCAAGCGTACCCTTATCGTTGAAATCGATATGGTCTATATCCACATCAATTCCGCGCGTTGCCTTAATATTCTTGACTGCATCCTTGATCACGGTAAGGGTGCGAAGTCCCAGGAAGTCCATCTTCAGGAGTCCAAGTTCCTCGAGCTGGATCATATTGTACTCCGCCGTCGGGGTGCCGTCGCTCGCACGTCCGAGCGGTACATAATCGCTCGCCACCCCCGGATAGATGACAACGCCCGCCGCATGTACCGACGTATGGTTTGGCAGTCCTTCCAGGCGCTTCGCCATATCGATCAGCTCATGCATTCTTGTATCTCCGTCATAAAGACTCCGGAATTCCGGATTCATCTGCAGCGCTTTATCAATGGTAATGTTTAATTCCATCGGAACCATCTTCGCCACGCGATCCATCTCCGCATATGGGAAATCAAGTGCTTTGCCGACGGCCTTAATGACGCCTCGCGCCGCCATCGTTCCGAATGTGGTAATCTGTGTCACGGAGTCCTTGCCGTATTTCTCCGTCACATATTCAATGACACGGGATCGCTCCGCATACTCGAAGTCCACGTCGATATCGGGCATGGATACACGTTCCGGGTTCAAAAATCTTTCAAAAAGCAGATTATAACGCACCGGATCAATATTCGTGATGCCGGTACAGTAGCACACGCGGCTTCCTGCACCGGATCCTCGTCCCGGGCCTACCCAGCAGTCATGTGTCTTCGCCCAGTTGATGTAATCCCACACAATCAGAATATACTCGACAAACCCCATCTTCTCAATGATACCGAGCTCATATTCCATATCCTGATAGATCTTGTCACATTGTTCCTTCGTATAGGCATCATTACTTATATATTTTTCTTCAAATCCCTTATCGCAGAGGGCACGTAAGAATTCATACGCGGATGCATATCCTTCCGGCACTTCGTACTTCGGAATCTTGTAATTTCCAAATTCAATCGTCACATGACAACGATCCGCGATCTTCTGCGTATTATCCACTGCTTCCTTCGCATATGGAAAAAGCGCACGCATCTCGTCCTCACTTTTGACGTAGAACTGTCCCCCCTCATAGCGCATACGATCCTCATCCGTAATCTTCTTACCGGTCTGGATGCAAAGGAGCACATCGTGCGCCTCCACATCGTCCGCATAGGTGTAATGCACATCATTCGTGCATACAAGCCCGATCCCAGTCTCCTGACTCATGCGCATCAGCTGCTGGTTCACAACCTTCTGATCCGCAATCCCATGGTCCTGCAACTCCAGGAAGAAATTGCCCTTGCCAAAACACGCCTCATATTTTAACGCCACCGCTTTGGCTTCCTCATAGAATCCACGCACGATATAACGTGGGATCTCACCCGCCAGACACGCAGACAGACAGATCAGACCCTCGTGATACTTCTCTAGTGTCTCAAAATCCACACGCGGTCTGTAATAATAGCCTTCCGTAAATCCGATCGATACGATCTTCATCAGATTCTCGTAACCCTTGTTATTCTCCGCCAAAAGGATCAGATGATAATAACGATCCTCCCCGTGGCTCGTCTCCCTCTCCAGACGTGAGTTTGGAGCTACATACACTTCACATCCGATAACCGGATTGATCTCAGCTGCCTTACAGGTCTTATAGAATTCGATCACACCATACATCACACCATGATCCGTGATCGCCGCACTGTTCATACCAAGTTCTTTGACGCGGGCTACATATTCTTTTATTTTGTTGGAACCATCCAGAAGTGAATATTCCGTATGGGTGTGAAGATGCGTAAATGCCATGTTGTTCCCCTTTATGTTTTGTTATATAACCTTATATAACTTTTCAATTCATATATAACTTTATATAACTTTATATAACTTTTCAAGCAAAAATACCGGAGGAAGATGAAAAATCAATCTTTCTCCGGCTTATTATTATTCTTATTTTTTAAAATGTTCCCTGACCTACACCGAGTCCGATCAACTGACAGATGATAGCCAGGAACAGCAAATGTACCGGATAGAAGGCATAAAAGAAATATTTGTGCTGCTTTCCTCGCGTTCCATTATAGAAATGCATCGGAATCAGCATGAGCAGCGCAAGAAGTTCCAAAGTTCCGGACATAATTCCAAGCAGCACGACCGCTGTGGCAAATCCTACCTGTCGTTGATTGCGCAACATGTATAGCACATAGATTGCACAGATTCCGCTCATACCGTAATCACAACAGAATACCTTCGATGCAAGCCCGCATCCGAGCAGGAAAATCCCAAACATCAAAACGGTGCGCAAGATACGAAGCAATATCGGCGGTATCTTCTCATTCATACCGTCTGCCATATGTACCATAACAAAATCCGTTGCCCAAATAGTCAGAAGTCCGATCCATAGCGTAAAAAACACATTGTTATGGCTCATATCCCAATAGCTTTTAAACAAAGCCATATCAAACGGTATCTCTGAAATCAAAGCGAAAATAAATAAACGAAGTGCATACTTTGCCTTACTGTGCGTATAAATAAAGCCTTCTACCAAAAGAAAACAGTAGATTGGGAAAGCCATCCTTCCGATGCCCCGAAGGATCACATCCAGCCGATACCAGTTATCCCAATTGGCCATCGTGATTGGCCCCCAGGCTGGCATAATCTGTAACATCCGCTCCAGAATCGAAGCGGCTGTATGATCGATCAGCATCGTAATGACTGCGATCATTTTCAGCCAGTAGCCGGAGATTCCGGCTACCGGAGTATTTGAAGAAGTTGTCGTATCCATACTTTAAATCCCAGACATATTGACTGTGATCTTGTCAAGCTTCCAGATATCATCTACATATTCCTGAATGGTTCTGTCGGAAGAGAACTTGCCGACATGTGCAACATTGAGGATTGCAGATTTTGCCCATGCACTCTTATTCTGATAGTATGCAGAAATCTTCTTCTGTGCATTTGCATAAGACTCAAAATCAGCAAGGATGAAGTAGCGGTCTGCCACCTGTCCCTGTGGTGGATTGAGGAGTGAGTTGTAAAGCTCACGGAAGAGTTCTCTATCGTTTGCAGAATAGGTTCCGTCTATTAACTGGTTTAATACCTGACGGATATCTGCATTATTGTTGTAGATTTCAACCGGATTGTAATCGTTACGGTTCTCATGTGCGATGACTTCATCTGCGCTCATACCGAAAATAAAGATATTGTCTGCGCCGACTTCCTCGTACATCTCAACATTCGCACCATCCATAGTACCGATTGTGATCGCACCGTTTAACATGAACTTCATGTTACCGGTTCCGGATGCTTCCTTACTTGCAGTCGAAATCTGCTCACTGACATCTGCTGCAGCGAAGATCCACTCTGCGATCGATACACGATAGTCCTCGATAAATACAACCTTGATTTTATTATTGATAGAAACATCGTTATTAATGACATCTGCTACCGCATTGATCAGCTTGATGGTCTTCTTGGCGGTACGATATCCGGCAGCTGCCTTCGCACCAAAGATGAATGTTCTTGGATAGAAATCCATATTTGGATTTGCTTTCAGCTGATTGTACAGATACATGACATGAAGAATATTCATCAGCTGACGCTTATACTCATGCAGACGCTTTACCTGTACATCGAAGATGGAGTTCGGATCCACATCGATTCCGTTATGCTCCTTGATATATTTTGCAAGGCGCACCTTGTTCTGATGCTTGATTTCCATGAATTCCTGCTGTGCTCTCTGATTATCGGCAAGCGAAGTCAGCTTGCTGACTCTTGAGAGGTCTGTCACCCACTCTTTGCCGACATGCTTGGTTACCCAGTCAGAGAGTAACGGATTGGCATGTGCAAGGAATCTTCTCTGTGTAATTCCGTTGGTCTTGTTGTTGAACTTCTCCGGGAACATCTCGTAGAAGTCGCGAAGCTCCTGCTTCTCTAAGATTTCTGTATGAAGTCTTGCAACACCGTTAACGGAATATCCGGCACAGATTGCAAGGTTTGCCATCTTCACCTGACCATCGTAAAGGATTGCCATCTTGCGAATCTTCTCCTCATTACCCGGATAACGATTCTGAATCTCAAGAACGAAGCGGCGGTTGATCTCCTCAACGATCTGGTAAACTCTAGGAAGAAGTCTCTGGAAGATCTCAATCGGCCACTTTTCTAAGGCTTCCGCCATAATCGTATGGTTCGTGTAAGCTACACTGTGTGTTGTAATATCCCATGCCTCATCCCATGAGAGACCTTCCTCATCCACGAGAATACGCATAAGCTCAGCAACTGCAACCGTTGGATGGGTATCATTCATCTGGAATGTTACCTTCTCCGGTAACTGATGCAGATCACTGTGATGCTTCTTAAAACGCTCCAAAGCACGCTGGATACTTGCTGATACGAAGAAATACTGCTGCTTTAAACGAAGCTCCTTACCCTTAACATGGTTATCATTCGGATAAAGTACCTCTACAAGGTTACGTGCGAGGTTCTCCTCCTCCACTGCCTGATCATAATCACCACGATCGAAGGAATCCAGCTTAAACTCCTCCTTTGGCTGTGCATCCCAGATCATCAGGGAATCAACCACATGATTGCCGTATCCGACGATTGGCATATCATACGGAATTGCAAGAACCGACTGGTAATCCACATGCTTAAACTGGAGATTGCCGTTCTCATCTACCGACTCCTCTACATGTCCGCCAAATTTAATCTCATAACAATACTCTGGTCTGCGAAGCTCGAACGGATAACCGTTCTTAAGCCAGGTATCCGGTACCTCTACCTGGAAACCATCGATGATCTGCTGCTTGAACATACCGTAACGATAACGGATTCCGCAGCCATATGCTGCATATCCGAGCGTTGCAAGAGAATCCATAAAGCAGGCTGCCAGACGTCCGAGACCACCATTACCAAGTGCCGGATCCGGCTCCTGATCCTCAATAACGCTGAGGTCAAGACCGATCTCCTCGAGTGCTTCCTTCACTTCCTTGTAAGCACACAGATTGATCAGGTTGTTACCAAGCGCACGCCCCATCAAGAATTCCATGGACATATAGTACAATGTCTTTGGATCTTCCCTCTCCATTGTCTGCTGCGTAGCCATCCACTCATCCATAACAACCTCTTTGACTGCAAGTGATACAGCCTGAAAGATTTCCTGCTGGCTGGCTTCCTTTAAGTTCTTACGGTACATAGATTTTACATTTTCTGTGACCGCTTTAATAAATTCCTTTTTACTAAAAACCTTATCTCTCATCTACGCCTCCTATTTGGCTTTGCCTTAAAAAAGGGGGCTAAGCGTATGCCTTGCCCCCATTATTTACTGTTACTGTTTCTCTACTGCAAGAGTTACTTTCTCTCCGTTGATACTCCATTCTTTCTCATATCCGGATAATTCGCCCTCTGTAATCTTGTCTGCGAGAACCTCTGACTTGATCTCCTCGCTGTACTTTTCAAAGATTGCAGTCACTTTCTCATCTGCCTTAAAGGATACGGCAATATGATCAGTTACCTCGAATCCAGCCTCTTTATCCTTACGCATGGTCTGAATCTTGCTAATCAGCTCACGGACAAAGCCTTCCTCAATGAGTTCCGGAGTAAGCTTCGTATCCATAACTACCGTCACATAGTTATCCCCCTCGGTTACAAAACCCTCTGCCTGCGTCATCGTGATAAGTAAATCCTCTTCTAATAATACAACTTCGTCACTGATACTGTCAAGTTTCAGGCATCCGTTTGCCTTAAGCTCTGCCATCGCCTTATTACCATCCAGCTCAGAAAGGGTTGCCTGGATCTGCTTTAAATACTTACCGAACTTCGGTCCTACGGTACGAAGCTGCGGCTTGAACTGGTAATCGGTGTAGCTGCTGACATCATCGGTGAAGGTTACTTTCTTCACATTTAACTCGTCGGCGATAATGTCTACATAGAAATCACTGAGTGCTTCCGGTGCCTTGACATACATCTGACCGATCGGCTGACGGTTCTTGATATTGGCACTGTTACGGCACGCACGTCCCATAACAACGATCTTAAGTACCTCATCCATCGCATTCTCAAGATCCTTATCGATCATCTTCTCATCAACGGTCGGGAAGTCACACAGATGAATACTTTCCGGTGCGGATGGATCGATGGAGCATACAAGGTTGAGGTAGATATCCTCTGTCATAAACGGAATCATCGGAGCGGCTGCCTTACAGATGGTAACCAAAGCAGTATACAGTGTCATATACGCATTGATCTTGTCCTGCTCCATGCCTTTTGCCCAGAAACGCTCACGTGAGCGGCGGACATACCAGTTACTCATATCATCAACAAACTCTTCAAGTACACGTGCAGCTTCCGGAATGCGGTAGTTGCCTAAATTGTCATCGACTGCTGCCACTGCGGAATTCAGCTTTGAAAGAAGCCACTTATCCATAACGGTAAGCTTATCGTAGTCGAGTGTGTACTTTGTTGCATCAAAATTGTCAATGTTCGCATACAGTACGAAGAATGCATAAGTGTTCCACAGAGTTCCCATGAACTTACGCTGTCCTTCCTGTACTGCCTTACCATGGAAACGGTTCGGCAGCCAAGGCGCACTGTTGATGTAGAAATACCAGCGGATCGCATCTGCACCGTACTTCTCCAATGCGTCGAACGGATCGACCGCATTACCCTTGGACTTCGACATCTTCTGTCCGTTCTCATCCTGCACATGACCGAGAACGATAACGTTCTGGTAAGGTGCCTTATTGAATAACAGTGTAGATTCTGCCATCAGAGAGTAGAACCATCCACGTGTCTGATCCACTGCCTCGGAAATAAACTGTGCCGGGAACTGCTGCTCGAACAGATCCTTGTTCTCGAACGGATAATGATGCTGTGCAAAAGGCATTGCTCCTGAATCGAACCAGCAGTCGATAACCTCCGGTACTCGCTTCATTGTGCCGCCGCACTCTTTACACTTAAAGGTAACTTCATCAATATATGGGCGGTGCAGCTCAACCTTAGCAGCATCCGGATTGCCGGAACGCTCGGCAAGTTCTGCACGGCTTCCGATGGATTCCTGGCATCCGCAGTCCTCACACTCCCAGATATTGAGTGGAGTTCCCCAGTAACGGTTACGGGAGATACCCCAGTCCTGAATATTTTCCAGCCAGTTTCCAAAACGTCCCTCCCCGATGGACTTCGGAATCCAGTTTACCGTCTTATTATTGGCAACGAGGTCGTCACGAACCTCTGTCATCTTGATGAACCATGACTCTCTTGCATAGTAGATCAGAGGTGTATCACATCTCCAGCAGTGTGGATACTCATGCTCGAACTTCGGTGCATCAAATAACTGACCTCTTGCATCAAGATCCTTCAGCACCTCAGGATCTGCTTTCTTTACGAACAGACCTGCAAACGGAGTCTCTTCGGTAAGTTCACCCTTACCGTTTACAAACTGTACGAATGGAAGGTCATAGTTACGTCCGACATTCGCATCATCCTCACCGAATGCAGGGGCGATATGAACGATACCGGTACCATCTGTCATAGTAACGTAGTTATCACAGGTTACGAAAAATCCCTTCTTATGCTGCTTGTCCGCAACAACCTTCGCGCAGTCGTAAAGCGGCTCATACTCTTTGCGCTCAAGATCTGTTCCTTTGTATGTCTCAAGCACTTCGTATGCCTTCTCGCCCTCTTCCTTCGCAAGCGGAGAGAGCACCTTGTCTGCAAGTGCCTCAGCAAGATAGTAGGTGTAACCATCTGCTGCTTTAACCTTAATATAAGTGTCATCCGGGTTCACACAGAGTGCCACGTTACTTGGAAGTGTCCAAGGCGTTGTTGTCCATGCGAGGAAGTAAGCATCCTCTCCTGTAACCTTGAAGCGGACGATCGCAGAACGCTCCTTAACGGTCTTGTATCCCTGCGCAACCTCCTGGGAAGAAAGCGGAGTTCCACAACGAGGACAGTAAGGCACGATCTTGAATCCCTTGTACAGAAGCTTCTTGTCCCAGATGGTCTTAAGTGCCCACCACTCAGACTCGATGAAATTGTCATCGTATGTTACATATGGGTTGTCCATATCAGCCCAGAAACCAACGGTTCCTGAGAAATCTTCCCACATTCCTTTATATTTCCATACGGATTCCTTACATTTCTTGATGAAAGGCTCCATACCATACTCTTCGATCTGCTCCTTACCGTTGAGCCCGAGCATCTTCTCAACTTCAAGCTCAACTGGGAGACCATGTGTATCCCATCCTGCTTTACGAGGAACATATTTACCCTTCATTGTCTGGTATCTTGGGATCATATCCTTGATAACACGGGTTAAAACGTGGCCGATATGTGGCTTACCATTCGCGGTTGGCGGTCCGTCATAGAATGTATACGTCTCACCTTCCTTACGATTCTCCATGGATTTCTTGAAAATGTCATTCTCACGCCAGAACTTTTCAACTTCTTTCTCGCGGTCGACAAAGTTCATGTTCGTATCAACTTTGTTGTACATAATTGCCTCCTGAAATTTTCTTATGAATTGAAAAAAGCCCGCATCCAGTAATTAGGACGCGGGCGCACGTTATACCACCTGATTACCATGTACTTAAATCATAACTGATTTGCATACTTCGTTCCCGTAACGTAGGAAAAGCGTCGGACTCTACTCATCCGGAACTTGAGATTCATTCCGCAACGTTCGATCCGCAACTCGGAAGTGATATTCACTGTAAAATTACTTGTGCCGGTTTCCACCCTCGCGGCTCTCTGTGACGTTCGTATTACAGTTACTGTCTTCGTCATCGTTTTTGTCTTTGTGTCTAAGTATAGTAAGGTTTTTTTTGAATGTCAAGGTCTATTCGCCTTGATTTTCTTCGATTTTGCATCCATGTCCAAACTCTGGATCTGTCAGAAATTATCCTTCTTTTAATTTGTGCATCTCCTGGTTGGATCTCACAATCATAAGAATTGCCATCGTAAACAAAACAAGTTCCACAACCGCTCCCGATATGGAGTTTAACAACCGTCGCAACTGTTCATGATTGTTTCCGAATCTTGCAAGCGCAGATGTCTGAAGTGTGTACAAAAGCACAAGTGCCGTAGAGAAACTTAACCTCTTTGCTGCGGAAATCATCGGATTGTAGATATGCCAATACTTCTTCACGTTGTAGATCGCATTGGCAAAATTGGCAATTGCAAACAAACCGATCAGATACAGCATCAGCCCCGGATAATCATATCCCTCATTATCTACGAGCATCTGCACGATCATTCTGCCTACGATCATATTCATAAAAAGCACCATATATCCACACGCACGATAACCTTTCAGGTCATACAGCCGCTTGTGCTCCGGTGTCTCTAACTTCTTACTTTTTCGCTCTCTGTTAAGAAGAAGCAGACGCATCGCGGATAACGTCAGGAAGTAGATCGATACGGTCACAAGCCACTTCGACCCGAACCATACGCCCATCACAAACTTAAACGTTGCCGCCGCAATGTTCATTGCAAGGGAAGCAAGAAGCATCGTCTGTGTCTGGAAGATATCGTCCGTCAGATACTTTTCCACATATTTATATTTGTATAGAAATTCTTTGATTCGATCCTTGGTCGACACTACATACTCCCTTGTTATTCCCTAATTTAATCTGCGCACAAATGAAGATCACAAACCTCTTCAACCTGACATTGCGCGATATAGTTTTCCTCGAGCGGGATCCAACGGTTCCGAAACATTTCGGCGCGCTCACTTCCGTTTCGCAAAAGGATCCTCTGCATCTGCATTTCAGGATCAATGGATACAAAAATGCGCAGATCAAAATAATCACGCAGCTTCGGATGACAACTGTACGCGCCCTCCACAAGCAAAATCCCCTGTGGCTGAAACGTTCTCACCTCTGTGAGTTCCATCCTGCTGCAGTCAAATCTGCGGTACGAAACTGGCATACCACGCTTTGCGGGTTGAAGCACCTCGGCCTCAACCCGCTCATAATCCACATTTCCGCCCGGCTCTGCAAGACGCGCAGAAGTTCTTTGATTCGGTTGTAAGAAGAAGTCATCCATGTGAACAATATCACACGGCAGCCCTTCTTTTTGATACTTTTCTGCAATTAACGCCGCTGTCGTTGTCTTGCCTGACGCACATCGTCCGTCCAAAGCGACAAGATACGGCAATTGCGCCTGTCTGCTTTTATCAATCTGGCAGATGATAGCTTCTGCCATCTGTTTTGAACTATTCATAACTACCTGCCCGTTTTTCTTTGTAATGCGCTAACTTTTAAAAAAAGCTGACATGCAACATCCGGTCAGTCAATTTAGAATGCGTCGCTCTCCTGCTGCATATAATCCTGCATGTACTCTTCCATGTAATCCTGCATCGGTCCCATCTCAGACGCTCCGACAGATCCGATCAGTACCCAGAAAATAGTAGCTCCGATGATGGAGATCACTGCAGTCACAATACCTCCGATTGCAAGTCCCTTCTTGGAACTTTTTACGATCTGCACAATACCGAGTACGATTGCAATGACTGCAAGAATATAGTTAATACAGCAGAAGAACGTAAAGATTGAAATGATACCGAGTACCAGTGATGCAATTCCAAATCCTGTACTGTCACTCTTCGTTGCTGCACCGTAAGGAGGCTGGTTGTATCCATTCTGGTTATATCCGTTCTGATTGTAATTTACTCCGCCATTCGGCTGACCATATCCATTCTGATTATAGTTCTGTCCTCCAGCCGGCTGTCCATATCCGTTCTGATTATAGTCTGCGCCGGCCGCTCCCGAATTATAATTCATCTGGCTGTAATCTGGTTTCCCAAGATTGTTCGGATCATACTGTGGCTGACTGTAATCCGGCTGTCCATAATATGACGTCTGATTCTGCTCCGGCTGCTGATATTCCTGTGCTGTCTCTCCATTTGTTTCCGGAGCTTTGTAATTCTGATCATCACTGTTCTCATGATTTGTGTATCCCTGCGGCGTCTCATTGGTGTTCTCTGGTTCCCCACCGATTCCATTCATAAATTCGTCACTCATTTTCATTCTCCTTCTCACCCAAAAGCGAACTTGCGATATTCAACCATGACAAACTAAATTTTTATATCTATAGTTGAATGTTTCGTTACAGTTACAATAATTAGTCAAAGTATAGCATTCCCATATAATGAGTGTCAAATCCTAAACGATGCGAAGCACGCTTTGCAGTTTTTTAAAATTATTCCGGCAATCACCAAAATCACACAAAAAAATAAAACCGCCAAGATAATTTCTTTCTTAAACGGTTTTATATAAATCATAAATCAATAATCGGCTCTACGCCTCTTCCTTCTTCCAGAAATCGACAGGCTCATAATCCTGCAGCTTTGCAAGAAATCCCTGCTTTCCTAGTTCCTCCTGAATGATATCAAGTATCTCCTCACTGTCAGCAAGTATTGTATGATAATGAAATCCTGATGTAACATTCTTGAGAAGGCTTGATTTTCCAGTAGCTATTTCTTCCATATATCGACGTATATCCATTCTGGACTTAATATTCATATCCGCCCGAAGGACACCATATACTTTGTGATAAACAAACACATCCTCGATGATTCCGCCCAGATCCACGATCGTTGTGAGCTCCTTCTCCACATCATCATCCGAATGATAGACTTTAAACACACGGCTTGCAACGGAATCCTTCTGAATCAGATAGCCACGATTGGTCGAGAATATGTTCATTCCGTTCGCACGGAGCAAAGCGATATCCTGCACAATCACCTGTCTGCTTACGTCAAACTGTTTTGCAAGCGCTACCCCCGGAATCGGTTTCGTCCCTGTTGTCAACATCTTTACAATTTTTTTTCGTCGTTCTTCCCCATTCATAACAGAGAACTTTACCACCTTTCCATCAATCTACAGGATGCAGATTTTTAAGTGAAATATCCATAATCGGAGCAGAATGTGTGAGTGCCCCGCTTGATATAAAGTCTACACCAAGATCGACCAGTCTTGCAATATTTTCTTTTGTCACATTTCCGGATACTTCAATTTCCGCACGTCCATTGATGAAAGCGATCGCTTTTTTCAAAGCATCTGTATCCATATTATCAAGCATGATAATGTCAGCCCCTGCTTCCACCGCTTCCTCAACCATCTGCTGGTTTTCAACCTCTACCTCGATTTTTCTGACAAAAGGCGCATATTCTTTTGCCGCTGCGATCGCCTGCTTCACGCCGCCGGCAGCTCCGATATGATTATCTTTGAGTAACACTCCGTCCGAAAGATTGTAGCGATGGTTGTTACCACCGCCCGTGCGAACCGCATATTTCTCGAAAATGCGGTTGTTCGGCGTTGTCTTTCTTGTGTCAAGAAGCTTCGTCTTGCTTCCCGTAAGAAGTGACGCTACCTCATGCGTATAAGTAGCAATTCCGCTCATTCTCTGCAGATAATTAAGTGCGGTGCGCTCTCCGCACAAAAGTGTGCGAATATCTCCATGCACCTTCGCCATAAGCTGACCAGCCTTCACCTCTTCGCCATCCTGCACAAAGAACTCAACCTTCGTGTCTTCATCTAGCAGGGTAAAAACGCGTTCAAACACCTGCAGACCACAGATGATTCCATCCTGCTTGCAGATGAGATCAACCTCTCCTGCCTGCGGATGCGGCATCACACTGTTCGTTGATACATCCTCGCTTGTGATATCTTCTTTTAATGCTCCAAGAATCAATGGATCTACATTTAATTTCATCGTTACCTGATCGTACATCGTATTGTCTCCTATTATTTATTCTTATTCTAAGCCGTCTTAACGGTATGCATTTTGCGATCGGTCTCACGAATTGCCGCGCGTACTGCATCTTTGTATCGTTTCTGCAAAGCAGCCTCATCCTCATATTCTGTAAAGTCAACCTTCGCTATAACCGCATCGGGATCTGCAAGCTTACACTCTTCATTCCGCATCATTTTCTTTGCTGCACGCTTGGCAAACACAAGGCTCTCCAGCAGCGAATTGCTCGCCAGACGATTTCTTCCGTGAACTCCATTGCAGGCAGTCTCTCCCACCGCATAGAGATGCTCCATCGAAGTATGACTCTCATGATCGACCCAGACGCCACCCATGAAATAGTGCTGTGCCGGAACAACCGGAATACACTCCTTCGTTACATCGTATCCCATCTTGCGGCAATGCTCAACAATATTCGGAAAATGCGTCTTTAATTCTTCCTCCGGAATCGTTCTTAAGTCCTCCCACACATGATTCGTGTGATCCTTCTCCATCTGCTCATAGATTGCCTCTGTCAGCAGATCTCTCGGAAGAAGTTCATTGACAAAGCGTTCTCCCTTCTTGTCATAAAGCTTCGCTCCTTCGCCGCGAACCGACTCGGAGATCAAGAAGCTGCGTTCCTCCTCATCCTCCGAATAGAATGTCGTCGGATGAATCTGCACATAATTGATATCTTTCAATTTTACATTATGGATCAATGAAAGCGCAAGCGCATCTCCCGTCAGATGACGGAAATTCGTAGAATGACGATATAATCCGCCGATTCCCCCACATGCCCACACGGTTTCATCTGCCTGCACCGTCTCAATCGAGCCATCTGCTTTACGGATTACCGCACCACAACATACATTATCTTGCTCCACGATATCCAGCATTGTCGTATATTCAAGAATTGTCACATTGGAAAGCTTCTGTACCGCCGCCCAAAGCTTGCTTGTAATTTCCTGTCCGGTAATATCTTCATGAAAGAGTATTCTCTTATCCGAATGTGCACCTTCTCTCGTAAATGCTAATGCACCTTTCTCATCTCTTGCGAAATCCACACCATATGAGAGCAGATCCTTTATTACCTCCTGCGATGACCGGATCATAATATCCACCGACTCTTTATCATTTTCATAATGACCGGCCTTCATCGTATCCTCAAAGTAGCTTTCATAGTCCGCATCATTTTTCAACATGCAGATTCCTCCCTGCGCCAGATAGGAATCGCTGCTTGGTACATCCGCCTTCGTGATAATTGTAATCTGTTTGTCTCTCGGAAGCTGGAGTGCACAATACAAACCGGAACATCCGCTTCCCACAATTAATACCTCTGTTTTCATAATTCGCCATACTTTCCTGTATTGCGGCTTCGCCGCATCCATTTTTGTTACATGACAGTGAGTATAGCATATATCTTTACATGTGACAAGACACTTAAACAAATTTCGGGTTCGACGCGCTCAGATTAGATTCAAACGGACGATACCGGATATAAGATATTCTACGAAAATTAGCAGTGGTTTGTTTA